>Ga0123355_10001088_pt1 | contig 37499 bp, 41 predicted proteins | sample TergutEmb28metaG_3_FD_89872 | JGI IMG/M metagenome (GOLD analysis project Ga0123355, IMG submission 89872) | Embiratermes neotenicus P1 segment gut microbial communities from Petit-Saut dam, French Guiana - Emb289 P1 | ecosystem: Host-associated > Arthropoda: Insects > Digestive system > Gut ...
CTCGTCGTTGCGAGGAGCGAAGCGACGAAGCAATCCAGCAAATCAAACCTTCTGGATTGCTTCGCTTTGCTCGCAATGACAGGCTTTGCATAGATATTCATGGTTTTTGCTTAGCAAGACAGCTCCAATCTCCTTTTTTTAGGGCATATCAGGGTGGTTATTTGCGAAGTGCTTGAGAATTACAATGGGGTCATACTCCGATGGGTTGCTGATAGTTACGCCCTCACGTGCGGCCTTCTCAGATACGAAGTACTCATCCGCGCTCTTTTGCCCAAAGCGTAGCATTGCCGGGGTTTCCGCGTCGAAGCTGCCGAATTTGCCATGTCCTTGTACAAAGATACAACCATATGCGACTGGGTCTTTGATTGTGACAGTTTGGCCGGGATATACGGTTAATTCTTTAGCTCCGAAATATGGATTGCCATAGGTTATCCATTTTTCAACATGGGCGTCGTCCTGGGTACATACAACCGGCGGACGGAAATAGGTCTTTTTGTAATGGGGGTCTACGTTCTTTTCCCAATCCAGCAGACTTAGAACATAGTCCATATCCTGTTGCTTGTCCTCGGGGCAGTTTTCCACCAAAAACTCGAATGGATATACCTCTCCGGCGGTTACATTTTCATAAACGGAATTAACATCGCTGTTCCATTGTGGCTCGTATGTGAGATAGGAGCCGGGGGCATGGATTACTCCTGGGGGAGTATACCAGCCTGTGCCTAGCTCGATGCGATAGGCACGGGAAAGGTCTGTGATGCGGGTATCCCGTTTCTCATAGTCTAAGAGACGCTCCTTGACCATTTCCGGAGTGACATCCGGGTCAAAGCCGAAATAGGTATGGGGGAATGTACCGGGATGATTATTAAGCTGTGGCGGAAAATAATATGCCTCTGGTTTGCCAAGGGCACCCACTCTTGCCGCTGCTTCAAAATCCAGATGTACATGGTGGAACAGGGGCTCTTCATAATCGAAGAATTTGCTGTACATAGGCCATGTGCCGTAGTTATCCATTAGTTCTTTGCCGATGATTTCAGCACCCAGTTCATTGACGAAGTCACGCAAAGTGATAGGCTCACCAGGAGTATCTACATAGCTTAAGCCCTCATCCGGGGCGGCCAGGGGGCCGTTTTTACAGGTTATAACACTGCTAAACCAGCGTTCCTTGATTGCTCCCCGCTTTGTTCCTAACGCGAAATAATCATCTGGATGCAGCTTGAGCCTGCGTCCCGGCTTGGAAAAACGCCGTGGAACAAACACAGGGTTGAGGCGCAGAATGCCATGATTTTTTTCGAAAACATTTTTGATTACTGCATTGCTCATAAATTCTCTCCCTTCAAATTGGGTTTATTCAGCTTGTATAATAACTATACTGTAATAATTTGCAACCGATAAATTATTTTGTATAGCGAACGACTTTCGAAATCGTGATTGTGCGTCGGCCAAAATCAGCCAAAAACGCCAAGTTCGCGTTTTTGGCAGTCCTCCTTCAATCACGTTTCTCAATGTCGTTCGCTATAGTCGACGCATTTCTTCCACGGTCTTGGTCTGCAATCTTGCGGCTCCTTTTGTCTCTTTTGTAGGCAGCAGCGGGCCTGCCAGGCGGATTTTTGCTTCGGCTATGGCCTCTTTGTATTGAGGCAACAAGCTTTCACATGCTACCAGCATTTCATCCGTCATCTGGTCGATTTCCGGCGGGGTACATACCGCGCCTGTCAGCGGGTCCATCATCATGGCCTGGCGTAGCAGCACTATATCACCGCTAACGGCAGCCTCCACCGCAAGGCGTTGCACCCATACACTTTGGGAACATATTGCCGCGGCACCCAAGGGCAAATCCCCTACGATGGGGATAGAGACTCCGTTTCCATCTACATATCCAGGCACTTCTATTACGCATTCGTCAGGTAAATTGGTAATGCATCCGTTGTTCATTACATTGAAATGGCCTCGATAGACCCTGCCTGTTTCCAACCCTTCTATTATATAGGAGCCATGTTCCTCGCTACGTTGATCGGTTTTATAGCTCTTGGGCGGCTCATTAAGCCATTTGGGGAAATCCTCTTCAAACCAATTACGCCCCTCGGTACATACTCGAAGGTATCCGCCGGTTTCGCCGTTTATCCAGTTTCCAATGTCAATCCAATTAATGATTTCCTCCGGGCGTTTGCGATACCAGGCTACATATTCTGATAGATGTCCGTTGGATTCTGTTGAGTAATAGCCGAAGCGGCGAAGCATATCTATCCGGACTTTTTCGGTTCGGGACAAGTCGGGGTTATTTTCATAGGCTTCAAGTATTTTGCCTGTAAGGTCTTCCCCATTATGTTTAACGGAGATATACCAGGTTTGGTGGTTGATTCCCGCGCATATTATATCCACATCTTCTTTCTTGAGGCCCAGGGCACCGGCTATCTGGTGATGTCCCCCTTGTACGCCATGGCATAGGCCTATGGTGTTGACGCCGCCATATTTATTGGCTGCCCAGGTCATCATTGCGTTGGGGTTAGCGTAGTTGAGCATAAGCGCGTCGGGGGCCGCCACTTCCCGGATGTCCTTGCAAAAGTCCAGTATTGCCGCAATACCCCGCTGGCCGTACATTATGCCCCCGGCGGCCAATGTGTCGCCTACACACTGGTCAACACCATACTTTAGGGGGATTTCGATATCACTTTCGAATGCCTCCAGCATCCCAATACGCACGCAGTTGATTACATATTTTGCACCGGTGAGTGCCTCCCGGCGATTGGTTGTGGCATGGATTTTTGTGCCTATTCCATTGCTTTCTAGGTCCCGTTGGCATAGCTGTGCAACCATGTCCAGGTTATGTTGGTTGATGTCTGTGAATGCGACTTCGATGTCCTTGAATTCCGGCACAGACATAAGGTCTGAAAACAATGTGCGGGTAAAGCCCACGCTTCCCGCGCCAATAAACGCTACCTTAAACATCGTAACCCATCTCCTTTATTTCGATTTTAATTGCATCTAATGTGACTTTTTCCGGGAAGAAAGCAATGCTCACCGTCCCCTTTTTCGCCGATGCTTTAACTGTTTTGACACCTAAATCTGTCAACGCGTTTATTACTGCCTTTTCGCAGTGAGCGCAGGTCATGCCATTTACCTGTAAGATGATTTCTTGCAAATCAATCCCTCCTTTGTGAGTGCATATTACCATATAGCGATAGTCTATGTTAAGATATGCCAACCCTTGGATTGGAGGCGGCATATCATGAACGATTACATAACACAATGCATCGACGGCATTTTCTTTAAGCTTAAAGAGCCATATGACTTTTCCTTCCTCAGTAAATACGGCAAGGTTTTCAAGGTCTTCGATGACCAAGATTCTGGGAATATCTGCTTTGGTATGGAAGATGGGGACGAATGGCAATTTATTAAATATGCAGGCGCACCTACGATGCGCAGCAATGTAACCTCAGCGGAAGCCATAGAAAGAATGAAGCAAACCATACCCATCTATCAAGATTTAGCCCATCCCAATCTCACAAAATTAATTAACACAGTTGAAACAAGCAGCGGCATTGCCATGATTTTTGAATGGACAAATGGCGAATGTATGGGTATGCAATACCCTGATTCTCGTAAAAAGTTTATGGAAATGCCTATAGAAACAAAGCTATGGGTATTCGATGATATATTGGCGTTTCATGCCCATGTCGTGGAGCAGGGCTATGTAGCAATTGATTTCTATGATGGTAGTATTATATATGATTTTGATGCAGGCAAAACCATTATCTGCGATATTGAGATGTATTCCAAAATGCCTTATACAAACACCATGGGTCGAATGTGGGGCAGCTCAAGATTTATGTCACCGGAGGAGTTTCAGCTAGGCGCAGCCATAGATGAAGTTACCAATGTATACAATATGGGTGCGACGGCCTTTGCGTTATTTGGTGAAGGACGAGATAGAAGCATGGGTACATGGAAGTTGAGCATGGAAAAGTTTGAAGTAGCGAAAAAAGCAGCCAGCGACAACAGAGGCTTGCGGCAGCAGAGCATTGAGCAATTTATCTTGGAATGGAGGGCAGCATAATGCGTGTAGTAATTGCCGAGTTAGGTGAATTGAAGGAATATGGGTACTCAGTAATCTTTGCCCGTTATGGTGCCAATTGGCTGTTTTGCCGCCACAAAGACCGTGACACATACGAAGTACCGGGAGGTAGAATTGAGCCAGGGGAATCCCCATATGAATGCGCAAGGCGGGAGCTGCAAGAGGAAACAGGAGCCGTAAAATTTACTATCCATCCGGCATTTGATTATGCCGTCTATAGGGATGACGGCTCATCCAACGGCCAGGTTTTTTACGCTGATGTGGAAACCTTAGGCGAGCTGCCACCCGATAGCGAAATGGTGGAAGTCCAGGAGTTCCACACCATTCCCGATAAGATGACCTATCCGGCTATACAGCCGGTGCTTTATAAAGAGTTGTATAAATGGCTGGGGTTAGATAAAGCGGAGTTGGAATATTGGGATATCCTTGACAAAGACCGTAGCCACACAGGCCGCAAGCACAGACGCGGCGATAAAATGCAACCTGGGGACTATCATCTGGTAGTCCGGGCATGGATTATGAATTCAAAAGGCCAATTCCTAATAACCCGCAGAGCCTTCAACAAAATCGGATGGCCTGGTATGTGGGAAATCCCAAGTGGCAGTGCAACGGCAGGGGAAGAAAGCCTTGAGGCTACAATCCGTGAAACAGAGGAGGAATGCGGCATTGTCCTGCATCCCGACACAGCAGAGCTATTCTCAACATATCAGCAATTTGGCAACGCGTTCCACGATAACTGGCTTTTCCGGCATGATTTCGATCTATCCGATGTAGTGCTACAAGAAGGGGAAACCATTGATGTCCGTGCCGCAACATGGAGCGAGATATCAGCAATGATGGAATGCGGGGAGTTTGTAGATAAGAGTATGTTCCCAGAGTTTGTTTTATTGGAGAGTAAAAAAATAATGGACCTCTTCGGAAATAGGGAAAACAAGCTTGAAGTGCAGCTTGTTTTGCCCTGTTTCAGAAGAGGTCTAATGAATATCCTAGTCGTAGGCGGAACAAAACTTGTAGGTGTTCACTTAGTGAGGCAATTATTAGCTGCCGGTCATGATGTAACAATCGCAACCCGGGGCAGAGCCACAGATGAATTTGGTGACAGGGTAAACCGAATTACCATTGAGCGCACCGATTCACAAAGCATATCCTGGGCATTAGGTGGCAAACATTACGATGTTGTATATGACAGCCAAGCATACTCATCCAATGAGGTGAAATATCTTCTTGATGCAGTATCTTGCAAAAGATATATCGAGGTATCAACGGTCTCCGTATATTATCCGAATTTTGGGCTCAATTTACCTGAGTCGGATTTTGACCCAGCTACTTATCCATTAAAATGGTGTACAAGAAATGACTTTGAATATGATGAAATCAAGCGTCAGGCGGAATGTGCCATGTTTCAGGCTTATAGCCATGTTCCATCTGTAGCTGTGCGGCTGCCTCTTGTTATAGGGGAAGATGACTATACCAAGCGGCTGTATTTCTATGTAGAACATATCGTTAAGTCTAAGCCCATGCACATTGATAATCCCAACGCCAAATTAGAGTTTATATTTTCATGTGAAGCCGGAAAATTTCTTGCATGGCTTGCAGACAAAGATTTCTGCGGGAGTATTAACGCCGCAAACTGTGGAAGCGCGACATTGGCTGAAATAATTGCATATGTAGAAGGTACATCAAGTCAAAAAGCCATTATTTTAAATGAAGGGGAAAACGCTCCCCTCAACGGTTTCCCGGATTACGGTTTGGACTTGAGCAGGGCAAAGCAGATAGGGTATGAGTTTGCCGATTTGAAGCCCCTATTAAACAGCTTGCTGGATAGTTATATCAAGCTTGCAAAATGGGTGGCGAATGATGAAAGAATTTAACCATACCTTTTGGGGAGCCATTGATAAACTTATCTCCGAGTCAAAAATCATAATAGACCGTCCAAAAGGCAGCCGCCATCCCAAATATCCCGATTACACATATCCTCTAGACTACGGCTACCTCGAAAATACAGCCTCAATGGACGGCGGTGGCATCGATATCTGGAAAGGCACGGGCGGCGGTTATATCGACGCAATAATCTGTACAGTGGATTTATTCAAGAAGGACAGCGAAATAAAAATCCTTATAGGTTGTACAGAAGAGGAAAAGCAGCTTGTAGTAAAAGCCCACAATGAGGGAATGCAGAGTGGTCTGTTAATCAGGAGGGATGAGCAATGAGCATCAAAATGATAGTAACAGACTTGGATGGCACTTTGCTAAAAACAGATAAATCCATATCGGATTATACAAAAACGATACTGGAGAAATGCCAAAAGTCGGGAATCAAGGTTGTATATGCAACAGGCCGGGGTGGCTCTGCCAAGAAGGTTGCTCCATCTGAGTTCTTTAACGGAGAAATTACCATGAACGGTGCCGTAGCCAGAATCGGCGATGATGTCATTTACAATCGTTTGATTCCATATCAAACGGCCCGGCCTATTCTGCTTGCTTGCAATAAACGCGGAATCAAAATCACATCGGAAATAAGCGGTATGCATTACTCCAATTTTGTTGTATCGGATTTTTGGTCATATCTTACAAATTTTCGTCTTACGGATTTTTCACCACACAAACTGGACGCTGAAAAACTGTATTCACCTGCGCCGACACCAGAGGAAATACAATTTATAAATCAATTACTTCCGGATAATCTCTACTCAGTTATGAACTACGATATAACCGGGATTCTTTTAAGCATAATGCACAAGGACGCCACAAAATCCAAGGCAGTAGCGGAGCTTGCGAGAGTTTGGGGGATTTCCTCTAAAGATATCGTTGCCTTTGGGGATGAGGGAAACGATATTGATTTGCTTGAATATGCAGGCGTGGGAGTGGCAGTAGGCAATGCCTTAGATGAAGTGAAAAGCATTGCCAATCATATCTGCGACACTAATGATAATGACGGTATGGCAAAATGGTTGGAGGAAAATGTACAATGAAGCAGCAGGATAAATCCATACTTACCATCTATGAAACCCTTAACTCCCATTATGGCAATCTTAATTGGTGGCCTGCCAAGACCCCATATGAAGTCATGGTAGGCGCGGTGCTGACCCAGAACACTGCCTGGGGTAATGTGGAAAAGGCTATCGCCAACTTTGGCGAAAATCTTTCTCCCGAAACTGTGCTCCATATGGAAACGGAAGACCTTATAGATATCATTCGTCCAGCTGGGTTCTTTAACCAAAAGGCGGTTTATCTCAAAGCAGTGACGGCATGGTTTGCGGGATATAGCTTCGATGTCCCAATCGTCCAGCGTGAAACGCTAGAAAAGCTGCGGCCCGAGTTGCTTTCGGTTAAAGGTATAGGAAAGGAAACCGCTGACTCCATATTGCTGTATGCCTTTGGTTTTCCGACTTTTGTAATAGATGCGTACACCGTCCGCATCTGTGAGCGGTTTGGTGTTAATGTGGGAAAAGGCTACGATGCTCTCAAAGCGCACTTCGAGGCTAATCTGCCCCAAAACGTGGACATGTATAATAATTATCACGCATTAATCGTGATGAATGGCAAGGATTATTGTCGAAAAAGCAAACCACGGTGTGGGAGTTGCCCTCTTGAAGAATTATGCAAGAAAGAAGGACTTGCCTAGATATGAAGCTGGATCGTCTGCTTGGCATTCTCACAATTTTATTGCAACGGGACAGGGTAACTGCCCCATTTCTTGCGGAAAGATTCGAAGTCAACCGCCGTACCATTGGGCGAGATATTGATACCCTTTGCCGTGCCGGGATTCCAATAATCACGCATCAAGGCATGGGCGGCGGTATTTCTATTGCCGACGGGTTTAAGCTGGATAAAAGCGTACTCACCAAGGACGAGCTGGCTGGAATAATCGCCGCAATCAAGGGCTTAGGCAGCGTATCCGAAGAGTCCCAAATCGAGCGCACTCTAGATAAACTAGGCGCAAACGCAGATGCAGTAGTTTCCATGAACGAGCCCATTGTGATTGACCTTGCCTCCTATTATAAAGGAAACCTCACCCACAGTATTGAAAAAATAAAACATGCCATCCGGGAGTCCAGACTGATTGAGTTTGTGTATTACTATGAAAAAGGCGAGTCCCACCGGCAAATAGAGCCGTATCTCATTGTCTTTCAGTGGAGCTCCTGGTATGTATTCGGGTTTTGCGTAGAGAGGCAGGATTGGCGGTTATTCAAGCTGGTACGCCTTAGCAAGTTAACAATTTCTGATGAAAGCTTTACCCCACGGGAGATACCACCAGAAAAACGGGACTTCTACACCCATTTCACCGACGAGATTGACTTGGTCGCGATATTTGACTTTTCTGAGAAGTACCGGCTTATAGAAACATATGGCTTCGGTTCTTTTACCGAAACAGAAGAGGGGCTGCGATTGGAAGTAAGTTTTACAAACCGCGATTTTCTAATCGGCTGGCTTCTAGGATTTGGTGGAAAGGTCACGGTATTGGAACCTGAGGATATTGTGAAGGAGATTAAAACCGCTGCAAAAAATATTTTGTCCAACTACAAATAAACATGGCATATAGTTGTCGTGTTTGCTGGAGCATAATTTGAAGGAGTGCATAGGGACGGTATACCGTCCTGACTCGAACATAAATGCGCCGTAAAGAGGCGATTGGAGGCAATACCATGGAAATCATCATGAAAGCCGAAGAACTAGTAAAAAGCTGCAATGCATTCAACCTGGCGTCAGTCGGAGAAAATGGCTACCCACGGATATGTGTGCTATCCAAAACCAAAGCCGATGGTATTAAAAAGTTATACGCATCCACCGGCATGGTCAGCACAAAGGTCAAGCATTTCAAAGCCAACCCAAAGGCAAGTGCCTGCATTTGGAAAGGCGGCGACAGTATCACTCTGATTGGCACAGTCAAGGTAACCCAAGATCCTGCCGTGCTCAAAGAAAACTGGCTTGACTGGTTTACCGAGCATTATACTGGTATAGATGATCCTAACTACTGTGTACTGGAATTTACCACCGAGGAAGCGGTTCTGTGGGTAGGCGGCGAGTTTGCTACTGTTGGAGGGGATGAGCTGTAAGCATGATTCGAAATTACGATGATTTTGTTGCGAAATTATTAGAGGTAGGCTTTGCCATGGGTGGTGGCAACAGCGAGGGCATTTACACCATTGTTCCATGGAACTGGAATGAGGAGCCACCACTTGACAGCCCCATCCGCTGGCATACCGAGGACAAAGAGACCGACCCATGGGAATGGCGGATTCGCGTCTTGGAGGAGCGGGATGATATTGCCTACGCCAAGATGTTTTTTAAGAAAAGCGGCTTTATTACTAAGCGGTGGTATCCGTATTTTCTCGCGGCCCGGCGGGGAGGTTTGGACTTCGAGGAAACATATGCCGAAGGGACAGTCAGCCACTTCGCAAAGCGGATATACGATGTCATCTCGGCCCATGACCGGCTCCCACTACATGACATCAAGACATTAGGAGAATTCACCAGAGATGAAAAAGCCGGCTTTGACAGGGCACTCACCGAGTTACAGATGAAATTGTTTATTACCATGTGCGGTAATCAATACAGGATATCGAAGAGTGGCGAGTTAAATAGAAATTGGCCATCGACGGTGCTATGTACGACTGAGAAGTTTTGGGGTGAGGATGTATTCAAAAAGGCAAATGACATTACCCCCGAGCAAGCCAAAAACGAGTTAACAGCTCAGATTTTAATGATTAATCCTTCTGCCCCCGAGAAGAAAATAATCAAGTTCATTTATGGTTCATGACACAACTGACGTCAACTCTGCATCAGCATTCCTTTCCATAAACCGAATAATCTCATCCAACGACCTCTGGGCATGAGCAATATCCCCAGACACAATGGCAACACCAATAGTCAACGTCTGATGCATATCCTGGGTATCAATCTCGGCGATAGACGCATTAAACCGCTGCCGCGCCTTTTCTATAAGGCTGCGGCATATTTGACGTTTATCCTTTAGAGAGTTTGCATGAGGGATATAGAAAGTTAGTTCCGCGGATTCGATGTACATATTTGACCTCCTCGGAAATAGGGAAAACAAGCTGAACTTCAAGCTTGTTTTTCCTATTTCCGAGGAGGTTTATTAAATTACCGTCCCGGTATAAACACAGCCTTTTCGCACTGGTGGGTTTGTTTCCTTGATGAAGCTAAAGTTCTTGCTTTCCTCCGCAATATGGCAGATTGCTATGCCCAAATCAATTGTATGCATTCGGTTAAACATAAGCCCCAGCAGTGGGTTGGCTTTTTTGCGGTAGCAATGGATTTTGCCGCCTTCAGCTATAAAGTACCAGTTTTGAGCATTGATTGCGCTTGGGGCCAGGCGGGCGGCCTCCAGCCTTGGGTCGGTGCCTTCACTGATATCAAGTAAAGGCTTTCGCTTATACTCGGAACTCTCTCGGTGCAGGGGTTCGGCTGGTATTCCGAAGGACATGGAGATTACATGGGGTAGGGGGGAGTCTTCTTTTTCCGTTGGCTTGGCAGCTCCCAGCCAGCAAGTGCCGATTCCCATCTCAGATAGGAGCAAATCAATCTGTTGCCCGATAAAACCGATGTTTTCTAAGAAGCCTTCTTTTTCCTCACTTCCGAAAATCAGATATTGCGGGGCTTTGATGTTGAACATGCCCTTTGTTTTGCTTGCGATTTCGATAGAGTATGGGATTTCTGGGTAAAGGGGTTTCACCCTTTCGAATAGTGACCGCACCCTTTCAAGGATTGCGGCATCCAGCGGGGCGGGGTCATACTTTCTTATAGATTTCCGTTTGCGGATTAGGTCTTTCATTGTGCTCCTCCTTTACGTCTCAGACAAAGCCGGGAAACGAAAATATTCCGGCAGGTTCCACTTCCCTTTTATGAAATATGGCTCATCCAGTGGCTCCCAGCGAGGATTTATGCCCAACCAATCTGGGTTGAACCCGAACTCTATGCTCGTCACACCTTGAAATGGCAATTCCTTTGCAAGGGCGTCCATGGATATCGTTTTTGTTGGAATCACTTCCGCTAAAAATAACTCATCGCCCTCTTGAGCTGCAATAGTAACCGCTTCGCATCCCGGTAAAAAATAAATATGATTCCTGTACATACCATTTGTTAGCATTTGGCATATCTGAACCGGTTGGGTATTCACGCTGTCAAGAATATTGGAATAGATTTGCCTGTTATGCAAGGCCCTCTGTACAGCCTCATCATCAGGGTGACATTTTACTGCTATTTCCGGTGAGTTATTTATCCCAATGTCAATCTCTGGATAATATGTTTGTACCGGTTTAAACCCAAAGTGGGGATAAAAATCAATCACTGTTTCATTCGCGCCTAAAAAAGCTGGAGTATCGGGGTATTTATTGAGTGTATGGTTCATCAGCAATCGCGAAAGTCCCTTACCTCGTTCACTTTTCCGCGTGGCAACCGCTCCATACTGGTGTGCTCGGATTGGTTGCCCATTAACAAGCATATCTGTTTTAAAAATACTGACATTGGCCAGCATTTTGCCATTTTCGATAATGGAGTAGCTTTCATATCGCTCGTCCCAAAGGTTCCGCGCAACCCATGGCTCGAAGGAAAAATGGAAAACATCCTTAATAAGATTGTCATAAGCGGCAGTGTAAATAGGGTCGCAGCTGTTGTTCATAGATATTGTCATAACTCACCTCGTTTATGCTTATATGTTACTTTTCTGGTTTCGGCATTAATGACAAAACAGGGATTATACCAGCAGTTTTCTCAAGCTCGCCTCGAAAGATGCATTTTGCTCTGGTGTGCGCTTGGAGGGGCCTTTCAGCCGGCCCCCTGCCATGCGGATTTTCTTTGCAGTATGCCGCTGCATTAGCAGTCCGTCGATATTACTGTCTGTGAAGACCATCCCGTCTTGGCTAATGGGTACGGCCCTGCGAGCTAGACACATAGCGGCTAGCCCGTAGTCTTGGGTCACAACGATATCGCCTGGGGATATCATATTTACCAGCGTAAAATCCACGCTATCGCTTCCAGTGGAGACGGTGATTGTCTTCGCGCCAGGTTTTTCAAACACATGGGAAGAGTCGCAGATTATCACGCAATCAATATTGGCTTGACTTGCTAAGCGTACCGTAATATCCACCACTGGGCAGCCGTCGGCATCAATATATACTGTCATGCTATGCCCTCTCCCGAATCGTAACACGCACAGTGTCCCCTGGCTGTTTTCCGATTTTCCCACGGATATCCTTCAGTATACCGATCACATAGCATACCGTGCCATCAGGATTTTTCACGCCCATATTGACCACGTTGCCCTCATATGGTTCATCGTCAAAAGTAGCATGGACTTTTACCCTGCCTTTGCCGAACTCTGCGCGGATATCGTATGGGAAAGTGACATATGCACCGCCCCTGCCGGATTCGGTAGACTTAATGATGGCATCGTACTCATATGTCTTACCCTTCAATCCATTCACCCCAAATTTCTGGTTTTAATCCTACAGTGGCCTTCTTCCCATTGCGGACAATAGGGGTTTTGAACATCCCTGGATTGTCCTGTAGCCGTTCTTCCACATCTGATTGACTGGCCAAATGTGCTATATATTGGTTTTCGTATTCCTTGGACTTTTCGTCAATTAAGTTTGCCATTCCGCCTACGGCGTTTTTTACACTTTGGTATTCGCCTTTACTCAGGCCATATTTTACAACGTCTATTAGCTGGTACTTTATGCGCCGCTCTTTGAAAAACCGCTCGGCCTTCTTGGTGTTAAAGCATTTGGCTTTGCCGAAGATTTGGATGTTCATTTTGCACCGTCCATTTTCAGATATCCGCCGTGATAGGCCACTATGCCCTTTGGATTGCGGGATTTAATTTTTTCGAAGGAAGCTGTTGCCTGCTCCATTTCATGGGTATGGACGGGATTGGGGCCTTTAAGCTCTACCATTTGCCCCCATTTAATATTACACGCATCGCCACAAATTATTATTCCGCTGTCCTTGTGAAGTAGTACGATATGACCTGGCGTGTGGCCTGGGGTGTGGATTACTTCGATTCCGCCGCAAAGGGGTAGGATTTCACCGTCGTGTAAAGTTTTATTGATTGTGATTTTATTTTTTTCATAATGTTCTTTTTGCCCGTCGACCCGTTCTTGCATTTCTGGGTCAAGATTGTCGTAGTTGGCGAAGCGTGCCGCCAGCTTGATTGGAGTAATGCGGCCATCAATGTAGGGAGCTTCGTCTTCGTGGGCCAGTACTTGAAGGTTGGGGGCCAGTTTTTGCAAATCAGTTATGCAGCCGATGTGATCCCAATCTTGATGGGTGATTATTATGTGTGTCAGGTTTTTTGCATCAAAGCCCTCGGTCTCGATGGCTTTAACAATGTCTTCGGTTTGGCCGGGATAACCTGCGTCGATTAACACCAGATTCTTTTCATCCCACAATAAAACCAAATAAACCGTACCCATTCCGCTAATGGGTAGTAATGCTGCGTTTTCAACATTTTTCATTGTGATGCCTCCACTCCATTTTTTTCTATTCAGGCCCATTATACTGCCATCCGGGTCTCCTGTGAAATAGTACAGTTATCGCTCTTTCGGGGCACATATTCACACAGCGGTAACAGAGAGTGCAATTGCCTTTTTGCTTGACTTCGTTTCCTGTGTTTTCTAGGTTTTTCATCGGGCAGACTTTGACACATATATTGCATACCGTGCAATTTTTTCTGATTCGCACATCATTTTCTCTCATCTTTTCTACAGAAAATCGGCGTTTATCAATATTAAAGCCTGATTTGTTGCGATTGTTGGTGTCTTCCTTGCTATCCCCTTGCCAGGCAACGCCTTGGATTTTTCCTATAATCTGCGAAAATCTCGTAAAGCCTCGCTTTTTTACAATGCCGGACTTGATATCCTGGCAAACACGAACCATTTTAGCCTCGGCTTTGGTTATATACCGCTGGATTTTCTTTTTGTTAGGCCGCCATAGTGGTACATTGCCTACATTACTGGGCATTTTGAAATGCTCGGCGTAAATCACATCAATTGTTGCGTCCCAAAACATATCAGTAAAGACCCTGGATCCATCGCCAGAAAATGCAACTTGGGTCGCAAAGATGATTATCTTTTTCCCGGCAAGCTCATTCATATGCTTGGCCACAAATTCCCGCATAATGCGGGGTATACGAGATGCATAGATGGGATAGCAGAACGCTATGATGTTATGTGCCTTGATTTTTTCGGTAAAATTAACGTCGTCTTCAATGGATAGGCATTTACTGTCCATTTTGCGGCTAAACAGCTCCGCTATGAATTTTGAGTTTCCTGTTGCGGAAAAATATAAGGTTAACATGTGGCAGCACCTCCCATGTTAATATGTACGGGATTTCTTATAGTTAGGCTATCCGGCGTCACGATACAATCCACCGCCGATATCTTTACCCCCGCTTTCTCGGCTGCAACAAGAGCTGTGCCAAATTCGGGATGAGTTGCATAATTAGGCGAAAAATGCTTTATGCCATTCATCTTTATAACGAATACAACATGGGATTCAAACCCATCACTAATGCAACAGGTTAGCCCTTGTAGATGCTTAATCCCCCGCTGGGTAGGCGCATCAGGAAACATTGCTATATTATCGGCTTCCAAGGTTACACCCTTGACTTCGATGAAGATTTTCCGCTTCGCCGTCTCTATATAAAAGTCATATCGGGAATCACCGTATTTTGCCTCGGGTTTGATGTGGGTAATATCTTTAATATATTTTCCGGATTGCAGATATTCCAAGAAAACCTTATTCGGGGCTTGACTGTCCATATTTACTAACCGTTCGCCCTTCCACACTACAACCAAATCGTATTTCGTGACCCGCTCAATTTTATCCGACCGGTTTATGTAAACCCGGGTACCGGGTATAAGCAGCTCCTTGCAGCGGCCCGTGTTCTTTACATGGCAAAGCTCCAGTTGGCCACCCACATCAACCTCGGCAATAAAACGATTGGGCCTGGCGTGAAAAATTCCTCCCTGTATAGTATTGTACAGTTTCATGTCTAGCCCCAATCCTCGCTGGCGAGTTTCTTTTGTAGTATTTTTAGCTGAGCTTTGCGCTTTTTGTAATCCGGTAAAACACCAGTCACTACCCCCCAAAACCGTGGGGAGTGATTCATTTCCTTTAGATGGGCTAACTCGTGAACGACTACGTAATCAATGACATCGTCGTCAGCCATTATCAATCGCCAGGAAAAATTCAGGCTCTTTTTTGACGAACAGCTACCCCAGCGAGTTTTTGCGCTGTTTACCTTAACTGTCGAGGGGTACAATCCCATTTGCGCCGCAAAGAAAGACACGCGGTTACAAAGATGCGCTTTTGCAAGGATTTTATATATCTGAATACATGTGGCCTTAATCTGCTCCGGTGCTAGGCCTGGAGGCATGTAAAGCTCTTCGCCGTCAAAGCCCGCACTTTTTCCGCTACGTGGGGTAATAGGATATTGTTCATCTCGGATAATTACGTCACTGCCATAATCAAGTGCGAAGGAATCTTTATTTTCGGCTTGTATCTGCTGTTTGGTGAGATTTTTTATTATCCACTGTTCCTTTGAAGAAACAAAACGGTCGATATCCTGTTTTGGCATCCTATGTGGAGCACGGACTTCTACTTGACCGTTGCGGATATAGATTGCTGCGGTTTTTCGATTGGAGCGGGTTAAAATATACTGAATCACGTTAACTCCTTATAGATTGGGCAATTTATCCGGTGGTCGTTAACCATCCCTGTGGCTTGCATAAATGCATAAATTATCGTCGAGCCCACGAATTTGAATCCAAGCTTTTTTAGGTCCTTGCTTTTTTTATCTGGGGATATCCTCCACCCATGGGCATCTGGCAAGCTCCGGCTTCTCCAGTTTCATCGTAAAGCAAATAATCCGATTGGCTTCCTCGAAGCCGATTTTGGTGTGGAAAAGCCTGCTATCTTCGTTACAGAGTTCGCAGTCAGATGCCAGCTCTGTGCAACCATTAGAAATAGCCCATTCCTTTGCAAAAGAAACGAGCTTACTTGCAATGCCATGCTTACGATATTCGGGCTTTACGTAGATAGCCTCGAGATATCCTACTGGGCTTTCGTCCGTGCCTTCTACGTAGTCACGCCTTAGTGATAGGCTTATGAAGGCAGCGGCTTCGTCATTGATGTAGTATAGATATTCATTTGGGAGATTGCCAGCGGCACGGTCTTTAAGTGCGTCGCTGGCAGTTGTCTTAGGCCATAGTGCGGCGTTTAGGTTTGCCCATTCGAATTCATTTTTCTTTGATACCGGAATTATCATAACAGCCTCCATTTCGGTATCATCTTACATTATTTACCCCATCTAAGTCCATTCTCGACCATTATTGTACGGATTATTTCTATTGCGTTTTCGTTGACACCGTCTAAGGATGAAATATCTCGCTGGCTTTTTGTCTGCATTTGCGCAAGGGTTTCGAGCTTTAAGGATTGGATTGCCTGCTGTGCTGCCGGTTCCAGGTGGCCTAATAACATATCCATAAGAATCGGCTTATGGAGTTCCTTTGGCGGGAATTTCTTATCGAATGCCAGCGTATCCTTTTCTGTAAGGGTTTCATATACAGGGTCAATGTAATATCGCCCTGTTATTCCATCCAGTGCGCCGTTATAAAGGGGCAATACCATAAAAGGGTCAAAGGTCTTGCTGTCGGGTGTGGTAATGCCAAACGCGGCGGCTCGCCTAAAACCTACCCGTGGATAGTAATCGGGATGGCCGAAGATAATTACGGCGCGATATCCCAAATCCCGCGCAACTTCAAAAGTATGAAGCATCAAGGCTTTTCCTATTCCATTGCCTTGATACTCTGGCATGGCTGAAAGCGGGCCGAATGTTAGCATTTCATACTCTTTGCCGGATGTATCCACTATCTTGCTTTTTGTGTAAATAATATGGCCAACTATCTTGCCATCAATTTCCGCTACATAGTTCAGCTCGGGCACATAGGACGGGCATTTTCGGAGCCTATGCACCAGCAAATGCTCATCGCATATTCTTGGCTCACTGCTCCAGTTGGATTTCCAAAATGCTGCTCTAGTCAGTGACTCCACTGCATAGTGGTCCTCCGGCCTTTCGAGGCGCAGAATCATATTTATCTCCCTTCGGCATATAGCATAAATGAATAAGTATAGCTGCGATTAGCATACAGCAAATATGATGGATGGGCTACTGGGTCATTGTTACGTTTTTGGTTTTGTCATTAATGGTAAGCCGCTCCCACTCGAAAAGCTGGTATTCCCGGCGGCATCAGTATAAGATAGTATGTAATCTCATGTTTTGTCATTTTGGCCGACGCCGGTTACAGATGTAGACCAGATAAGATAACACAAAAGAAGGAGTCGATTAATGAAAATTTTATGTGTTGGGCAATTGGTGGCGGATATATTGGTGTTGCCTGTAGAAAGCTTGGATTATGCCACAGATACCACCGCCGTAGAGCAAATCGAGCTTTTACCCGGCGGCGACGCAATGAATGTTACCCTCAACCTGGCTCGCCTTGGAGCAGAAACAGCCTTTATCGGGCGAGTGGGAGATGATGAGTTCGGCAAGATGCTCCATCGTGCGCTTATGCAAGCCGGTGTGGATAGCAATGGACTGGGCATCAATCCTGAGTTTCCCACAGATACCTCCTTGGTTTTAATCAACAGCCAAGGCGACCGGACCTTTTATTACCGAGGCGGAGCAACGGGTACCCTCGCTCCTGCCCATATATCAGATGCTCAGCTTGCAGGAAGTGGCATCGTTTTTATAGGCGGGACATTTTCCATGCCCTATATTGACGGAGAAGGAGCAAAAGATATCTTTGCCCGAGCGCATAAGCATGGGGCTGTCACTGCTATGGATGTTAATCACGATACCAAAGGCCGGTGGATGGACCTTATCGGCCCCAGTCTTACTGAGCTGGATTATTTTCTGCCGTCCTTATCAGAAGCAAAATATCTCACTGGTGAAGACCAGCCGGAAGCCATCGCTCGCAAGCTAAGAGAAACCGGAATAAAAACCGCTGTGATCAAGCTAGGGGAAAAGGGCTGCTATGTCCAAAGCGAAACAGAGTCCTTTTACCAAGAAGCCTTCCCAGCAAAGGCAGTAGACACCACAGGTGCCGGGGATTCCTTTGTGGCGGGCTTTCTTTTTGGGTTATCTCAAGAGCTGCCTTTACGGGAATGCGCCCGTATCGGCTGCGCTGCCGGAGCTATAACCGTTGGCATACTGGGTGCCACCGCACCAAATCTTACACATAACATAATCAAAAACTTCCTTAAAAGGAGTAATCATGATAGCATCGGTTAATATTATTAAATGAGCCGACCAGAGGGCTATGCCGTACCGGCATTTATATTATAACCCATGCAACAACTGCTAAAATTGCAAGATGCACGGGATATGCCGCATAAAACAACCATTTTAGACTCGGGCCGCGCTTACCGTTGTACCATGCCATCAGGGGGACTGTAAGAAGCGTGGCCGGGATGAGCAAGAAAAATCTATTATCAAATCTTTGACCTTCCCAGATAAACTGAATCAGACCACGGTGCTGAAGTACATTCATCACTGCGAAAACAGCTAGTTTTGGCCATTTTGGTTTGATTATATACATGAGTAAAATAAATATTACTCCATATCCCCCGTACTCTGCACCCAGGAAATCCGCAATCCACATAATCCCAAGGACGGGACCTGCGACTATTGCTGATGTTGTGAGATATACGGATTCCTTGTCGTCTTCCTTCCTTTGGGCGATAATGGCAAAAATATGTTGGAAGATATAGATAGACAAACCGCCAAGGAACAAAGTGTAAAATATATTTGTATTATTCAAAAAATCCACGTTCCATGGGCTTAGTCCTTGACGTATATTGCTGGCCCTATTGATAGCCCAGTCATAAGGGATTTCCGCAATCAGTGCAAAAGCAAGTAGCCTGAGCAGAAATTTCTTTGGGTTGCGAGTGTGGTGAAAACCCTCTGCAATTAGGTACACAAAGATAGGAAATGTAAGCCGACCAATAATCCGAAACTCAAAAGGCACATAATCTGGAAAAACAGCACCAATATGATCGATGAACATGGCAATGAGAGCGATAATTTTAAGAACAAACGCAGACATAAATCCTCCTTGTGTTTTTACATATTTTGCTGTAATGTTTTTGAAATTTTAACAAAGGCGTCCATATCCAACGTCTCTCCCCGGATATCGGCCTTTAAACCGCATTTTTCTATTGCCGCGGCTATGTGGGCCTTATCCATTTCCATTCCAGCGGACAGTGCGTTTTCTAATGTCTTACGCCTTTGATTAAACGCTGCGTGGACTACCTTAAATAACTGCTCCTTATCTGCCGAAACTCGTGGCTCGTGCAAAATTTTCATATGCACAACGGCAGAATCCACCGCCGGACGTGGCATAAAACAGTTAACCGGAACATTGGCCACCAACTCTACATCTGCATAATACTGCACTGCAAGGGTCAGTGAGCCATAATCCTTGGTTCCCGGGCTTGCAGTCATACGTTTCGCCACTTCCTTTTGTACCATAACCGTTATGGATTCGAATGGCAGGCTACTTTCCAGTAAATGAAAAATCACAGGGGTTGTGATGTAGTAAGGCAGGTTGGCTACGACTTTTATCGGATTTTTCGTATATGGTGCTAGGATGGTAGGCAGGTCAATTTTTAGTATATCACCTTGGATTATGGTAATATTGGAGTTGGAAAATAGACTGTTAAGCACGGGGATTAGCTGGGTGTCCAGCTCCACGGCAATTAAATGGCCTACATGGGGCAGCATAGCTTGAGTAAGTCCACCCGGACCGGGTCCGACTTCCAGTACAACGTCGGATTCGCCCAATGCGGCGGCAGATATTATTTTGCCCACCACATGAGAATCAACCAGAAAATGCTGGCCCAACTTTTTCCGAGTTTGAATACCGTGTTTATCAATAAGGGCACGTAGTCCTGCGCGGGTTGTTAGATTTTCGATTTTTTACACCTCCATCTATAGCGATTTCAATTACTATATATTGTACAAAACGGGGTTGTCTCGTTAAGCATTTTTCTGAATAAATATGCACCACATTGTCAACATAAAAGCGTTGAGGAGCAAAGCGACGAAGCAATCCAAGCTTGGATTGCTTCGCTACGCTCGCAGCGACGGTTGTTCTGCATAGATATCCATGGTTTCTGCTTAACAAGACAGCCCAAACTTAGGCGTTATGTAATATACACTAACGATAAGAAAAGAGCGAATTAATGAATATCTTTCAATTTCTTCTTCCACCAATTTTGGGCGGTATCATCGCCCTTTCTACCAACTGGATAGCTATCAAGATGCTTTTCCGCCCACACAAAGAAATGAGGATTTTTGGGCTTAGATTACCTTTTACCCCTGGGCTGATTCCTCGTGAGCGAGGCCGTCTGGGCCGCAAGCTTGGGGAGGCTATCAGCAAACATCTGCTGACCCCTGATATCCTTGCAAGCAAGTTGGCAGACCCAGCCACATGGCCCCTGCCTGACTGTACTATCGGTGAGTTGCTTGAGTCCTGGGGACAATCAGACCCTGCTGCCTATATTGCGCAGGTTATATCCACGCCTGCAAAAAAAGCCATTGATATCTTTCTTCCTAAGGCTATCGAGGGCTTATTTCATTTTCCTGAGAAATTCCCTATATTGGACACAAAGCTTGCGGAGCTTACTACTCAAGTGGCCCAAAAGAGCACTAATCCCATTGCCGGATTATTTGTTAAGCATGAGAAAATTTATCTTAATATAAAAGAAGCGGTTTTCGAATATCTGTCGGAACCAGATAACCGTGATGCCATGCTGGAGGCCATCCATAATGCAATAGACGGTGTAATGTGGGATGAAAAACCACTGGATGATGACGCCCATGAAACTCAGCAGCGGATAGCAGACCGAATCTGTGCCTTCCATATAAGTGAGGGTGTGCAGCTGCTTTTCACTCAGGACCCATATGCTTCGATTATACGCAGGATATTAGAGGTTGCTGCGAATTATTTAGCCACACATATGCCTGTTTCTGATATGATAGAGAAAAAAATGAGCGAGCTGGATATTGCCGAAACGGAGAGTATATTACTGTCTGTGGTAGGGCGGGAATTGAAGATGATAATCTGGCTGGGAGGCTTGTTTGGATTTTTGATTGGATTGCTTTCATTACTGCTGTAACATTAAGGAGTAAACTGGATTGCTTCGTCGCTTTGCTCCTCGCAATGACGGAGGTAATGACTGTCATTGCGAGCGTAGCAATCCAGACATATAGTATAGTCATTAAACATAAAGAGGAGTGATTTTTATGAGCGCATATACAAGCGCACAGCAAGCTTACGCCAATATCGGCGTGGACACAGAAGCGGCCCTTACACGGCTGGATGCGATACCTATATCAGTACATTGCTGGCAGGGAGACGATGTCCGGGGCTTTGAAGGCGGGGATGAGTTATCCGGCGGGATTCAATCCACAGGCAACCACCCAGGCCGAGCACGAACCCCTGATGAGCTGCGAGCCAATCTTGACAAGGCCCTAGCCCTAATTCCAGGTGCCGCCAAGGTCAATCTCCACGCCATGTACGGCGATGTAAAAGGAGTAGACCGGGACGCAATTACCCCGGCACATTTTACTGCATGGGCAGATTGGGCTGTAGAGCGGGGCTTGGGACTTGATTTCAATCCCACACTTTTCTCACATCCAAAGGCAGCCGACGGCCTGACACTTAGCCATCCAGACCCTGCCATTCGTGCCTTCTGGATAGAGCATTGTAAGCGCAGCCGTGAAATCGGCGAGTATTTTGGCCAAAGAACCGGACAGGTATCTGTGGTCAACCTATGGATTCCCGACGGCTACAAGGATGTCCCTGCAGACCAGTTGACTCCCCGCGTTCGTTTGGAAAAAGCTTTGGATGAAATCTTCTCAAGAAAAATGAACCCTGCTCATGCAATCGACGCCGTAGAAAGCAAGTTGTTCGGCATAGGCGTGGAGAGCTATACCACAGGTAGCCATGAGTTCTATATGGGCTATGCCGTCAAAAATCAAGTGGCACTTTGCCTGGATGCTGGACATTTTCATCCACTGGAATTTATCTCAGGCAAAATCTCCGCAGTATCCCTATTTGTGAATCAAGTACTCCTCCATGTCTCCCGCCCTGTACGCTGGGACAGTGACCACGTTGTCTTACTTGACGACGAATTACTGGCAATCACCCATGAAATAATCCGCCATAATCTCCTTGACCGGATGCATATCGGCATGGATTTTTTTGATGGCTCCATCGACCGGATAATGGCCTGGGCAATCGGAGGCCGTAACCTGCGCAAGGCTTTGCTTGTAGCTCTTCTTGAGCCTTATGCGCAACTGCAAAAAGCAGAGCATAATCTGGACTTCACCCAGCGGTTGCTGATGCTTGAAGAAAAGAAAATGCTCCCCTGGCAAGCCGTATGGAATGAATATTGCACCCGCAAATCAGTCCCCGAAAGGCTGGCTTTGTAATGAGTTGTTTTCTTGCTATAGATATCGGTGCTTCCAGCGGCCGGCATTTGCTTGGGACTACCCAAAACGGACGGCTGGTATTGGAAGAGGTCTATCGTTTCCCCAATGAAATGAAGAGGCTTGACGGCCAGCTAATCTGGGACACGAATGAATTACTGGATGAAATCCTCACCGGCATGAAAAAATGCGTTGAAATCGGAAAAATCCCTGTAAGCGTCGGCATAGATACTTGGGGCGTGGACTTTGTGCTGCTGGATGAAGCCATGAAAATGATTGGCCCTGCAGTGGCATACAGAGACAGTCGTACTGATGGTATGTTTGAAGAGGTAGCAAAACATATACCTGACCAAGAATTATATGCCCGAACAGGCATCCCAAAGCTGGTCTTTAATACTATATACCAGCTGATGGCCCTGAAAAAAACTGCCCCAGAAATCCTTGATAAGGCCCATCGCCTGCTGTTTCTGCCTGATTATCTGCATTTTCTGCTATCCGGTGTAGCCGAAACAGAATATACCATTGCCTCCACCAGCGCACTGGTTAAGGCCGGTAGTCAAGAATGGGATGATGAGGTTATTTCACGGTGCGGTTTCCCAAGAAATATTTTCGGAAAAATAGTCCCTCCCGGGACAGTATTGGGAGACTTGAGGCAAGATATACAGGCAAGAGTCGGGTATAACTGTAAAGTAACAATGCCCGCATCCCACGATACTAAATCCGCAATAATGGCAGTACCCGCTGACTGCGAAAGTCCGTTATTCTTAAGCTCTGGTACATGGTCAATAATGGGGGTGGAACGCACAGATCCAGATTGCTCTGAGAAAAGCCGAATCCGTACCTTCACCAACGAAGGGGGATACGGTGGGCAAGTTTGCTATATGCGTAATATTATGGGGTTGTGGATAATTCAATGTGTGAAAAAGGAGCTTGGGGATAAATACTCCTTTGCCCAGCTTTGCGAAATGGCAGAGAAATCCACCATAGCTACGATTGTAGATGTCAATGACCCTCGTTTTCTTGCGCCGGATAACATGATAAAAACCCTGAAGGAAGTCTGTGCCGAAAAGGATATGCCAGTACCTCAGGAACCAGGAGAGCTAGCCGCCGTTATTTATAATAGCTTAGCACAGTCTTATGACGATACAGCCAGGGAGCTGGAAGCCTTAACGGGTACGACATATGATGCAATATATATTGTAGGTGGCGGAGCGAAAGCCGAATACCTCAACGATTTAACAGCAAAGGCAACAGGCAAGTTAGTACACGCAGGCCCAAGCGAGGCCACGGCAATTGGCAACATGCTGGCCCAGATGATAGCAATGGGTGTATTTAAGGACTTACATGAAGCCCGAGCCTGTGTGAGAAAGTCGCTGTAACAACTTTTGTCGTTTTGACCATAGGATTTTTTCTTCCGGCCAATTTGATTTTTTCTCCGATGCTGTGTTGTTGCTGTGCTTATAAAAGGAGTGAATAAAGTGAAGAAACTCTTACTATGCACCGCGTTACTGGCCTTATTACTAATAACGGCCTGTGCCCAGGAACCGGCAGCGATACTCCCGGAGGTCAACGAACCCGTTGTCTTGGATACCGACGAACCGGCCTGCTTCCGTGAACGACTGATGGCCCAAGGCTTCTCGGAAGATGAGCTTGACTCCCTTATCGAGAGCGATGTCAGCTTGCAAAACATGTATAACCAAGGCCGCTTTATGGAGTATATTCAAAAAATTATGGATAATCAGTCAATAGGCCCGTCAGACACGGTAATTGCACCGCGCTATTTTGGTGGACTTTTTTTTGATGACCAGGGGATTCCCAATATCACCGTGACGGCAGGGGCCTTTGATGACCCTGACTCCTCCACTGCCATAGCGGAAATGTGGGCGTTGGGGATGATTGTCCGGCGTGGTGATTTTACCCAGGCAGAATTACAGGCTGCGTCTGAAACCCTTTGGGAGCATTGGGATAGAGGGCGAGAAGTAGGGCTCACAAGTTCTGGGCAAGGGGCGGAAAACGCTCTAACCGTGTGGCTTGACCCATATAACGACGAGGTAAAGGCGGCCTTTACGGATTTTCTCATAGAAATAGGAATAGACCCGGCAATGATTATTATTGAGCCAGCTGTTACTCAAGATATGCTGGATTGGCGGGAAGCGGCAGTTGCAGCAGCAATATATAACGCATGTGACCAAATTGTCCCGGTTGGTCCTGTAACGGTAAGCCGTATCGGTATTGTATTTACACTGGAAAACCGTACAGATTTTGAATTTTTCTATGGCTCTCCATGGGATTTGGCATATTACTCAAATGGGCAATGGCGGCCTGTACCTCATCGGTTAGGGGTAGGCTCGATTATGTGGACTAGCATAGGATATTCCCTGCAGGGGGGCGGTATCAAGGAATATCGTCAGGATTTCGACTGGTTTTTTGACGAGCTGCCCCCTGGCAGATATATGTTTATCCGGGATGGCTCCCTTGGGCAATGGGATGACCATGGATGGAATCGGCATCAGGAGCGGGTTTACGCACTGGTAGAATTTCATGTAACAGCTGACAGCCCTGTTTCCCTGCCGCCACAAGCTGAAGAGGAATGGGAAAACTTTATCCACCTGGTAGAATACCGTGACACAACCCCAAGGGGTATGACTATTGTAATATCCAATTCTTCCCGTTATGATATTGACCATCGGGTGCAGATAATGACTATCGTAGAAGAAGAAGTTGCAGCCGGTATGCCCAATCATTGGGATTGGAATCATAACCAACTGCCCTGGCTGCCTATTGAGGGATATTGGATAGATTATCTAATGCAAGGCGAGGGATTTTTACCCGCCGGTGGCGAGCTTGAATTTACCATAGACTGGACTACAGTCTTTGGAGAATTGCCTCCCGGGGAGTACAGAATAGTAATGGATGTAGGCGGCAGGGCTCATCCACCCCATCCCACAGGCTGGGCCTTTGGAGATGTGTTAATAATTTCATTTTCAATATAGTATTATAGAGGAATGAGCGGGGGCGGCGTAGCCGCCCCCGCTCAAGAATAAAATAATAAGGAGACTTACCAATGACGAAAATTATCGGCAATACAATCCCCAACATGCCCTGGGAAGACCGTCCTGTGGGCAATAAAGAAATCCTTTGGCGTTACAGTAAAAACCCCATCATCGGGTGGAACCCGACCCCCAGCACATCCCGGATTTTCAACTCCGCCGTTATCCCTTATGGCGATGGGTATGTAGGTGTTTTCCGCTGCGATAGCAAGGAAGTAGACATGCGCATACATTTTGGCAAAAGCAAGGACGGCATCAACTGGGATATAGATGACAACCCAATCCAGTGGGTAGACGAGTGTGGAAAGCCTTTCCAGCCAAGCTATGCATATGATCCGCGACTAGTAAAGGTCGGCGACGAATATCTTATAATGTGGTGCACCTCTCTTGGAGGCCATCCCACCATCGGCCTGGGCAAGACCAAAGATTTCAAGACCTTCGTACGCTTAGAAAACGCATTCCTGCCTCATAACCGTAACGGGGTGTTATTCCCTCGCAAAATTGGTGGCAATTATGTACTACTGAGCCGCCCTAGCGACAACGGCCATACTCCTTTCGGAGATATTCATATATCAGAAAGCCCGGACTTAACATACTGGGGTAAGCATAAACTAGTAATGCGAACCAAAGCCAACTGGGAAAGCCTTAAAATAGGTGCAGGCCCAATCCCCATAGAAACCAGCGAAGGCTGGCTGATGATTTATCATGGAGTAATTTTGACTTGCAATGGATATGTGTATAGCTTTGGGAGCGCGCTGTTAGATTTAGAAAACCCCTCAAAGGTGCTGTACCGCTCTAGGAGATACCTCCTCACCCCAGAGGAGCAATACGAGCTTGTAGGCTTTGTACCTGCGGTATGTTTCCCATGCGCTACTCTATGTGATGCGCCAACAGGGCGGTTGGCTATATACTATGGTGCTGCGGATACTTATACGGCTATCGCATTTGGTACTGTGGATGAGATTATTGCCTTTACCAAGGAGCATAGCTGCCTTGGGGTAGGGGATGGAGAATTGGGAAGGGATTAGACACTAAGCCCCCAAACTGCTATAATACATTAAAATTATTATAACGAAAGGCGGTGACCAATTGGCAGAGAACGCTGCATCTGTTGCCGTAGGCGACATTCGCACAGGCAAAGTACTTAAAATAAAACCCTTTGGGGCAATTGTGTCTCTACCAGGCGGTGTGCCGGGGCTTGTTCATATTTCCCAAATAACCAATGGATTTGTCCAGGATGTTGGGGATGTTCTTGCGGTAGGTGATGAAGTTGATGTAAGGGTCGTATCCATGGACCCAGCCTCTGGCAAGATATCCCTATCCATGAAGGATATACCTCAGCGAAGGGCTTACGACGAGGATGATGACGAGGAGTTTGATGATTACGGTTACCAATATGAGGCACCCCCTGTAATATCAGCCGCTCAAGCCGCCTCCTTTGAGGAGAAATTCAAGGCCTGGCAAAAGGTTTCCAATGAGCGAATTGCGGGTATAAATAAACGCAATAAACGGAGATAAATAATAACGCAAGGTGACTTGCGTGGATAAAAGCGCATATCCTTGATATGTGCTTTTTTTTATATGCTAGGAAATTGCTACGCAATTTCTGCTGGCGCAGTCGGAAACAAAAGCGCGCTTTGCGCGTTTTGTTCTGCCCGGGAGGAGCAAAGCTTGGAGAACTATACTCATTTTGAGCATTTATCCATTGCCACGGATATTGGAATCGTGGTATTGGACATATCCGGCCAAATTTTATTCGAATCCACAACTCATGAGGCAGCTTCGGGCTTTCTTCAGATGTTGCATATAAAAATGGACTGTGAGGAAAGCTGTCGGATTGCATTTGTATATGGATGTTATCAGGCACGAAGATTTGGCGGGCGATATGTTTTTTTTGCACCCTCCGGCTTGGTATATTGTGCCGCTCCCCTGTTGGATAACAAGGGCAAAATGTCAGCAGGTGTTCTTGCTGGGCCTTTTATATTGACGGATTACGATGATTTTATAGAATATGATGTCAAAGAGCGTGTTGATTTACCCCAAGATGATATCGATTTATTACAGGAAAAAGTCCGGACTGTTCCCTGCATATCACCACTAAAGGCCCACTCAATAAGCGAGCATTTATTCTATGTCGCCTCGGCCTACTACTCCCAAACCAAACTAACAGAGGCTGTCTCTGTTCAAACTGATGTGCTTTCCACTGCATACCCTGTGGAAAAAGAAGGGGAGTTATTATCTGCTATCAGCAAAGGGGATATTCGCTCAGCCAATGAGGTGCTGGGGGATATAATAAAACAGGCAATTTTTCATTATGGCGGCAATATTGAACTCCTGCGCTCCCGAGTTGTGGAGCTGACTGTTCTCCTTTCCAGGGCGGCCCTTAAAGGTGGCGCGGATATTAATGCAATTTTGGGCCTCAATTATGATTATCTTAAGGAACTTGATAGCTTTACATCTATTGAAGATATTGTTTTGTGGCTGCATATGGTTACACGGCGATTTGCCCAATATGTATTTGATTTTTCCGGTAGCAAGCATATGGATATTATCTCCGCGGCTGTGGAGTATATTAAGCTTAATTTCACGTCAAAGATATCCCTTAAATCTATTGCCGACCATTTATTTATCAGCCAACAGTATTTTTGTCGTATCTTTAAAGAAGCAACCGGCCAAACCCCGGGGGCATATATCGCATATTTGCGAATCGAGGAAAGTAAGAAGCTATTGCGTAAGCCCAATGTTAATATAGTCGATATTCCCGAGTATGTAGGCTTTGAAGGCCAGAGTTATTTTACAAAAATTTTCAAGAAAAAAACCGGTCTTACGCCGGGTCAGTATCGTAGAGAAAACAAAGTGTTGCCAAGTTATAGTGATTCCCCTTGAAAACAAGCTCGCTTGTTTTCAAGAGGAATCACTATTGGGGCAATAAAAAGCCCGTCACCCCGGGCTTGACCCGGGGTCCCTCTAGTCTTTCAACAAAGGTCGGGGGATTCCGCGTCAAGCTCGGGATGGCGAAGCTGATATTTGCAAGGTTTTTGTTAGCTGTCTTACAAATACACTTCCCGAGCACCGTCATCGGTTTCGGCTACATAGAAATCAGCAACAAGCCCTGTGTCCTTGGTGTAAGTCCAGCCTACCAGCTCGATAAAATCGTCTACATTATCTTTATGCACGATGCTTACAGTACAGCCGCCAAAACCAGCTCCGGTCATTCGAGAGCCATGTACTTTTGTATAGGCTGGAGCCTCGGTATCCAAAGTCTGTGGGTGATTAAGGGAAACGGCTGCATATGCTAAGGCGTCCAGCTCCTTGCCCGTTACCTCGTATAGGACTTGCAGTGAACAGTGGGATGCGTTCATTAGCGCGCCTAGCTCACTTATATCGCCAAACTCCAGGGCTTCCTTTGCTTTGGTTACCCTGTCGTTTTCATTGATAACATGAAGTGCTCTTCTGTATGCAGTAACCTCGGGGGCGTCGAAGGTCAGCTTGGGCTTTTCTCCGCTGTCAAGGATTGCGTTTTCCCCATACAGGGCCACCCGTATAACCTCCTCACCGAAGGCCTTTTTGCTGTACTCTTCAAATTGGTCTGGGCTGAGCTCGCAAAGATTGGTGATATCGCAGACTGTGCGCAGTATTTTCAATGCTTCCTCGCACTCTGCTCTGCGTTGGTTGTACTTGGAATCCGCTAGGCTTCTGGGGTTATTGGTATTGGCAAGCACTAAGCGGTAATCTCCTAGCTTGAGAGGTACATATTCATATTTCAAAGTACTGCAATCCAGCATGATGGCATGGTCTTTTTTACCCATTGCTGAGGCGAACATATCCATAATGCCGCAGTTTACGCCCAGGTACTCGTTCTCAGCTCGCTGGCATAAGAGGGCTATTTCTACTGGTGACATATCCAGTCCGAAAATTGTGTTGAGTGCTGTGGCCACCAAAACATTTACACTGGCAGAGGAAGAAAGTCCTGCATTGTTGGGTAGGTTTCCCCATACATATAAGTCAAACCCTCCGAGCTTGTGCCCCATGTCTGTAAGAAGCTTTGTTATTGCTTTTGGGTTATTGCCCCAGCCGTCTTCTTTTCTATATTCCAGCTTTTCCAGGCTTACGGCGATAGGTGGTTCGATATTACCGCTTACAAGGCGCATTAAATTATCTTCCCGCTTGGCAATTGCGGCATATGTGCCCAAGGTCAATGCACAGGGGAAAACCATGCCCCCATTGTAGTCGATATGCTCACCGATGATATTTACCCGTCCCGGGGCATAAAAAAATCGCGGTTCTCCGCCATCGGGGAAAATGCGATTAAATTCACTGCGCAATTCATTCGTATTCATAAAAATCCTCCAATTTTCGTCATTCCGGGCCTGACCCAGGTTGCATGGGTGAGCAGCAAACGCGTTTTCGTTTGCGACCAGCCCGGAATCCCCACTGTTTTGGTAAAAGACGGGGGATCCCAGGTCGAGCCCGGGATGACAAGGGTTTTAGTTTTGCTATGATTATTTAACCATATTTCCCCCCAGTATGCTATACTAAAACCAGATAACCTCCCCCGCCGCCTTCGGCGGCGGGGGAGGTTCTTAGGAGGTTTGATATGAAAGTTATATTACTCGAAGATGTAAAAGGCATTGGCAAAAAAGGTCAGGTAATCAACGCCTCAGACGGCCATGCCCGTAATTTTTTGCTGCCCCGAAAGCTGGCAGTAGAGGCCAACAGCACCAACATGGCCAACCTAGAAACCCAACAAAAAAACGCCCAGCAAAAACACGCCAATGAAGTCAAGGCTGCACAAGAGCTGGCTGAAAAACTCCAGGCAAAACCAGTTACCATAAAGGTAAAAACCGGGGACAAAGGCCGGATGTTTGGCTCTATTACCAGTAAAGAAATTGCTGAAGCCGTTCAATCTCAACTAGGCCAGTCTGTGGATAAGAAAAAAATCGTCCTCACAGACCCTATAAAGTCCATCGGCAATTACACCGTCACCGCCAAACTCCACACCCAGGTAAGCGCAAAACTGGATGTTGTAATCGAAGGGCTGGAGTAGGTGATGTTAGAACCACAATCACAGTCAATACCCCGTATTCCTCCCCATGATATGGAGGCAGAGCAGGCGGTACTTTCGAGTATGCTCTTTGACAGGGAAGCTATTTCTGTCGCACATGAAGTATTGCATGGGCAGGATTTTTATCGGCCGGATAACCAGGCCCTATTCGAAACCATGATAGAGCTTTTTATCTTGGGTGCTCCCGTGGATGTAGTAACTCTTAGCGACAAACTAGGAGAAAAGGGCTTACTGGACCAAATAGGTCGGGACAGGGTAGTTAATCTTGCCGCCGCTTACTATACATCCGCTAATATACGCCACCATGCCCAAATTGTCGCGGAAAAATCCTTGCTACGGCAGTTAATAAAAGCCTCCTCAGGCATCACCAGCGCAGGTTATGATGCCAGGGAAGAAGTAGCCGCTATAATGGAAATGGCGGAAAAAAGCATCTTTGATATTGCCCAGCGACGCAGAACCACAGACTTTGCCCATATCAGCGATGTTATGATTTTGGCAATAGAAAAACTGGAAGAGCTTCACAAGAATCAAGGTCAAACCGTAGGGGTGGAAACAGGTTTCACAGACTTTGATAGGCGCACAGCAGGCCTTCAGCCCGCGGACCTAATATTAATCGGAGCGCGCCCATCCATGGGTAAGACCGCCTTCTTATTAAATATTGCCCAACATGCCGCACTTAGGAACCATGTACCTACGGCAGTTTTTAGTTTGGAAATGTCCAAGGAACAATTAGGCAACCGTATGCTGGCAGTAGAATCAGGTATTGACTCCCAGGTGATACGCACCGGTGCTTTGGACAGACCCGAATATTGGGACAGAATATCGGAATGTATGCCGGCCCTTTCAAATGCCCCGCTGTACATAGACGACACACCGGGGATTTCCGTTACAGAAATGCGGGCCAAATGCCGTCGTCTTAAAATAGAAAAGCAGTTGGGCTTGGTAGTAGTCGATTACTTGCAATTGATGTCTGCAGCAGCAGGAAGCAGACCAGAGTCCAGACAGCAAGAGATATCAGAGATATCCCGTTCTCTAAAAGGCCTGGCCAAGGAACTCCACGTTCCAATGTTGGTAGCCGCTCAGCTTAGTCGTGCTGTTGAATCCAGAAAGGATCATCGCCCTCTTCTTAGTGACCTAAGGGAGTCCGGAGCCATAGAGCAGGATGCCGACGTTGTAGCATTTCTGTACCGGGATGAATATTACAACCCGGACACATTAAAGAAGGGCCATGCCGAGGTAATAATAGCAAAACAGCGAAACGGCCCCACAGGCACCGTGGAGCTAAGCTACCTCGGCCATCTAACAAAGTTCGCGAATATCGCAAAATATGTTTAAAGGAGGATTACAATGCTAGGAAATCTCAAAGAAAAAGCAGCATCAGCTCTGGGGAATGCAGCCCCGCTTGACATGATTCTCAATCTGTTAAGAGGATCTTCTGCCCCGCTGAAAGTAGGAGAAATCGCCGAACAAACCGGCCTGGACAAGACCATCGTAGACAAGGCCATTAAAGCCCTTAAAAAGGACGGTAGAATCACTTCACCAGAGCGTTGCAAATACACAGTAGCATAAGGAGCCGCCATGAAAAAAATTAATGTAACCGTGTGGGACGAGACCATTGGCGAGTTGGGCCCATACCCCAACGGAATATACCAGGCAATAGCAGATTTCCTGGCAGAATGCGGTCAATTCGGAAAGATACGCACAGCCAACCAGCCTCAACCGGAGCATGGCCTTACCGAGGAAGTGTTGAACGATACCGATGTACTGGTATACTGGGCACATTGCTACCATGCCACTGTTGAAGACGCAATAGTCGAAAGAATCCACAGGCGGGTTCTAAATGGAATGGGACTATTAGTGCTACACTCAGGCCATGCATCAAAAATATTTTCCAAGCTGGTAGGCACGGATACCCATATCCTGGGCTGGCGAGAAGACGGGGAAGTGGAACGAGTCTGGAAAATCGAGCGCAATCATCCTATCACCGCAGGACTGCCAGATTACTTCGATATTCCTCAATCTGAAATGTACGGGGAGCCATTCGGCATCCCTGCCCCGGACGAACTGCTGTTTATCAGCTGGCATCAAGGAGGGGAGGTCATCCGCAGCGGTTGTACATTTAAGCGAGGTAACGGTAAAATATTCTACTTTGCACCAGGCCATGAGACTTTTCCGATTTACTATATGCCGGAAATCCAGCAGGTAATTATCAATGCTGCAAAATGGGCCGCACCCCTGGGAGATACGCCTATTAAGACAATGCATGTGACAGAATCACCGGAGGCCTTGCGGACAAAGAAGTAAAACCTATTGTTTGAGTAAAAAAACGAAGGCATAAAGGGGGTTTTTACTGCGGCTTTGATACAAAGGTATGTCAAAGTCCTCGTAAAAACCGGGCTGTCACGTTAAGAATGCAGTAATTTCAAAGCTCGTCATCCCGGATTTATTCCGGGATCCCATAACCACTGTCGAAAGACTAAGGGGATCCCGGGGCAAGCCCGGGATGACGGGCTTTTCATTACGTCTTAACGTGACAGCCCCGTGTTGACTACGACTTTGATACAATCACAGAATGCTAGAAAACGCTGAAAGTGTCTTTTTTCGTTCTCGCCAATCCGGCATTAGTGTTGAAAGCAAGTCATAGAACATTTTTGAATGATTAGGGTGTAAAAAGTGGATAAACTCATGCATTACAACATATTCAATGCAATTTCTTGGTGTCTCAATCAAGCGTTTGTTAAGTGTAATTATTCCACGTTTCGGCTGGCAACTTCCCCAACGCGAAATCATTTCGCGAACGGTTAACTTAGGTTCAGCCACACCATACTTGCGGAAAATGGGATAGATTTCGTTAATTATTGCAGGAAACAACTCACGGCATTGTTTGTCATACCATTTGCTTACCAGTTTGCGTTTCATTTCAATATCACCTTTATCTGTAGTTGAGAGATAAAGATAAACACCATCGGTTGCAATATCATTTTTGCCATGAGAAACCGTGAGCCTTAATTCCTTTCCAATGTAACGATAACTTTCCCCGGAACAATATGAACGAATGCCCTCTGTATACTTACGGAGTTCTTCATACTTATCCAGTGCGACAAGTATAAAGCCCGCTTTTTTTTCGAGGAATCCTGTAATTGCACTTAGGGGGATTTTATCATTTGCTGACACATAAACCGACCCATCTGAACGTACACGCAAGTTAATATTTTTGACATTTTTTCGTACCAACTCGTATGAAATTTCCCGACCTTTCAAATGTGTGGACTCATTCATTTAAACCTCCGCAGTGCTACGGTTTTTATACTTTCAATGATTTTGTCAATAGCATCAAATCCAACAGAAAGGCCGTTATCTTGTTCGTATTTATAGAAAAGATCATCTATCTCTTGGGCGATTCTGTTGTGGATATCCGTATTGTTTTGCCAATCTACCGTGTTGTTACGTTCGATAATGTTAGTAATTTCAAGCGTTATATCTGTCACGGATTCAATGTTTGTTGCAAGGTCAATTACATCATCAAGCACCGCAGAAATCACGCCGTAAAATGCTTGGGCATGTAGGCTTCTCTTTATCTTCTCTGGGTAGTTAATTATTGTTAGTGCTTTGTTGGCTTGTCTACGCTAGGCTGCTATCCAATCGTAACGGCCTTGTTGTATTAATATAGCGATGAATGAAGAAAGTCATGTAATTACTGTGAACCTGTGGTTGTTTACCATCCAAAAATAATATTGCGTATGTTACTCTTAGTGATTTCATGCGATGGAAGCCACACTTTTTCATCACGACAACCAAATACATACTCAAATTCATCCTCGGTAACAGGCTGTGCATTTATGCGTAATGAGTCAGCCATTTCTACAACATCGGCATTCATAACATTTGAAAGTGTAAACCCGGAAAGCACCAACATATCATAGCGAATAACATGACCAGCAGATTGCATCTGTATAATCCCAGAACCGCCGCCTGGAGGTATCAGCATCCCCCCGTATGTCTCGCCGGATATGCCAGTTTTGAGCCGGACGATGCCGCCATCTGCAAAGCTATAAACGGCACGATGGTCTATATACCTGCTGTTGTCAAAGGTAAGTATCAAAAACAGCTCTGGTATGCCATCCTGGTCTATGTCATGTAGCATAAACCGCCATTCTGCGGCTCTGGGGTATGCCTCGTCAACTGGTAACTGTGCATAGTAGTAGAGTTTATAAGAAAATGCTTCTTGCCAAGAAATAGCTTCTGCTGATATATCTTGGGTATAACCTTGATTCGTATCAGCCTCATATACAAATACTCGTTCTTCTGTTAAAGAGCTTGCTCCTTGAATATCATAACAAGCGGATAAACCAATCAACGTGACTGCCATTAGGCATAAAATAAAGAGATACTTTTTCATAAACTCCTCCAAATTACCAACCCCGGGCAATGCTTCGCTATACCCATGCTATAGCGGCGGGCAGTTAGGGCCGCTTTAACATTGGATGCAGGGCGGCATTGTGCCGGGGTTGAGTTGTTAAGGCGGTTATTTAAAACCGCCCTAATTCCATTAATACAGCTTTTTGAAACTATATACCTTACCGTTTTTGGTAAAGCCGTCATAGGACTTTACCTGGTACTTCTTATATAGAATGAATGCTGACGCTACCGTCAACAACATAGTGCCAAGAATAATAAACATCAACGTACCTGTACCGCCTGCTAGTGGCAATTCAAACCCTCTACCTATGAAGTTAATATCATAGTTATTTATCGGGTGGGTATCTGTGCTTAAAGAACTCCACACAGTATCGGGCATAACATCCAGGGCATTTGAGGGCGAAACCTCCCTGTGACCAGCCCTGTTGTTGCTAAAGTTGACACGGTACAGCGCAAGATTTGTAAAAGCAATATTAGTACCAGAGACACGGGTTAGAGGATCGGCATACTCGGCAGCCATGGTAAAGATACCGCCGCCCCTTTGGGTTACTGTGTTGTGGGTGATGTGGAGATTATTTGCCCCAGCTTCCATAGTCATATGAGACGTATCAGCGGATGCATTATCATATACCCATGCAACCCACACACCGCCGCCCCATGTTGCTGTGTTACGGGTGATGGTTTTATTGGCTGTTTCCCGCAAGTTAAAGTTCGCGTTATCCAACACAAGCACCCCACCGCCGCCAAACACAGCATCGTTGTTGCCTATGGTCCCAGCGTACATATTAAAGTTGGAGTTTGTACCAACAACATGCACACCGCCACCGCCGTTTATATTGGGCCATGTCCCGGCTGTTCCTGTTGCGCTATTTCCGCTAATTGTACCGCTGGTTGGGTCATTGTTTACATCTGTACCAACACGCATTTCAAACAACGCGCCACCGGCCACATGTACACCACCGCCGTTTATTGCTGTGTTACCTTCATCATCGTCTGCGTTGCTGCCTATTATCCCGGCGTACATCAAGAAGGTAGAGGGTGGGCTATTAGAAAATGGAAGCGACGAAAACACATACACGCCGCCGCCGCTTGCAAGGGCTGTATTATTGCGGATTGTCCCGTTGGTCATGGTAAATATGCCGGATGGGTAATTGGTGCTAACGCCATCCACAGTTACCCCGAAGCCAGACATGGCTACCCCGCCGCCGTTTTCGCCTGTATTATCCTGGATGTAGCCGCTGATCATATTAAATATGCTGTCTTGATGGCGCACAACAACGCCGCCGCCATCCCTGTTGCCTATGGTGCTGTTTGCCTCGTTGTTTCTTATTACAGCGTTGTCTGACATAGTAAAAGTAGAGCCATGCCATACCGCTACACCGCCGCCGCCAAGCAAAACCGTACTTGCTACGGCGTAAAAGCCTGTTGTGGTTGGGGTGTTAATAATATTTCCGCTAATCTCTGCGCTGCCAGACATGGTGAAGTTGGAGTCATTGGTAATATGCACACCGCCGCCTTCGCCGCTTATTGATAGTATCGCAAGGGGGCTATGGGCTGTGCTAGTACCTTCACGGCTGGTTATGATACGGTTATTGCGGATTATTGCGTCACCGCTCATGTTAAATGTAGAGTCGTTTACATACACCCCGCCGCCATGGGCTGTGCGCCCTCTAGTGTATAGGTTGCCTGGAGGATTGGGGCCAGCATGGAAATGAGAAAGGGTATTGGCTTCGCTGTTTTCTATTATTGCGTTGCCTGTCATGGTAAAGTTTGCACCGTTTACGGCTTGTACTGCGCCGCCGCTGCCGGGTATGTCTTGGTTTATAGACCAGAAACTTACGTTACGGCTGTTGGTTATGCGGCTGCCTGTGCTCATTGTTAAGGCCCCGCCGTATACCCGTATGCCGCCCCGCCTTGCGGTGGGTTGGGCTGATTGGGCGGAGACATTGCCGTCTAGGGTTAGATTGCCAGTGCCAGTGCCGCCTAAAGTGAAGCTGATGCCTGTAGGCACAACAAAATGCCGCCCCAAATCACGGTTGAATGCGTTGTTTACGGTTACTTCCCAAGGTGCGCCGGGGGCGGTGTTTATTGCGTGGCTGCCATAGAAAGGCATACGCAAGTAAATATTTGCGCCGTCTGCTGCACGTACTGTTACCGGGCGGGTAATGTTTATGCGGTGTAGGTTGTATGGGTCTGTTGGGAAACCGACCGCAAAGGGGATTGGTACTGTGGTAATTGTCCGTCCTGCATACCCACCGGGGGCTGGGTCTGTTACTACTAGGTGGAAGGTGGCGTTTGGGATGTCGTGGTAGACTAAGGAGAAGGGCATGTTGAGTGCGGTTGCTTGGTGGAATATTAATGTTGATAGGGGTGGTA
>Ga0123355_10001089_pt1 | contig 37498 bp, 29 predicted proteins | sample TergutEmb28metaG_3_FD_89872 | JGI IMG/M metagenome (GOLD analysis project Ga0123355, IMG submission 89872) | Embiratermes neotenicus P1 segment gut microbial communities from Petit-Saut dam, French Guiana - Emb289 P1 | ecosystem: Host-associated > Arthropoda: Insects > Digestive system > Gut ...
ATGCGATTTTCGGAATCTATCCGACAGATACAGCCAAAATACTTCCTTTACGAGAATGTAGCTTCTATGCCTAAAAATATCAAAGAATATATATCCGAAGAATTGGACTGTAACCCCATCCTTATTAACTCCGCTACAGTATCTGCCCAACACAGAAAAAGACTATATTGGACAAATATTAAGGGTATCACCCCTCCAGAGGACAAAGGAATATTGCTTAAAGACATACTGGATACAGGGCTTGCTGTCCGTAATAAGTCTTATTGCATAGATGCTTGTTATTACAAAGGTGGCAACCATACCAGCCCAAATAAGCAAAGTGGTAAAAGAATGATGGTTTATGAACCCATTGCCCTTGCTGACAAATCCCAAACCATACTTTCGACTATATACAAAGAAAACGCCCTTTCAATGCTCAAACGTGGCAAGAAGGGGCTTTTTGTTGCCGAGAAAGTCGGTGCTGCCCTTCGTACTCGTGAGGATGAAAACGGTAAGTTTAAGCGGTTAGAAGTCCGTGGTGATGGCAAGTTGAATGCCTTAACAACCGTGCAAACTGATTCTATTATCTGCTCCCCTATACGTGTAGGTTCTATAGGCACAGGCAGCCAAGGTAACAGGATTTACAGTGTCCAAGGTAAGACCATATCCCTTATGGCAAATGGCGGAGGACGTGGAGGAAAAACCGGACTGTATAAGATTGACCTGCCCGATGGTGATTACACTGTCCGCAAATTAACACCCATTGAAGCAGAACGCTGTCAAACATTACCCGATAACTACACTGCATTGGGTATTAATGATAAAGGCGATGCCATAAACATCAGCAATACTCAGCGTTACAAGTGTGTAGGTAATGGTTGGACGGTAGATATTATTAGCCACATTTTAAGCTATATGACATGGAGGTGAAATTTAAAATATGCCCTACGTTCAAGTTCCTAAAGATTTAAGTCGGGTCAAATCAAAAATCATCATGGGTCTTACCCAAAGGCAGGCAATATGTTTTGGTGCAGGGGCAATCATGGGAGTACCTGTATTTTTTCTAACGAGAGAAATCATCGGCAACTCCCCTGCTGTGCTTTTAATGATGTTTGTAATGCTCCCTGCCTTTTTCCTAGCAATGTATGAAAAGAACGGTCTACCGGCAGAAAAAATACTATTTAATGTTATCCGCTGTCGTTGGTTTCCGGCAAAGCGACCCTATAAAATTGAAAATTTCTATAGCACTATTGATAAGGAGGAAAATATTGATTTCAAAAACAAAAAAACAAATCCAACAGGAAAAACAACTGGAACAAAACATCTGTCAAGCAAAGGCAAACAAAAAAAATCTGAAAGCAATGCCTAAAAAATTACCTAGTACATCAGGAAAGCAAAAACCTTCATCTAAAAATCAACCCAAGAAACAAGGTGCTTTATCTTCCCTATTAGAAAAATTATTTGGCACCCCTCCCCAAACAGCACAACAATCCATCCCTTATCAAGAAATGTACAAAGATGGTATCTGCAAAGTAAATGATAAACTGTACAACAAAACTATTATGTTTGGAGATATAAATTATCAACTAGCACAAAATGAAGATAAAACACAGATTTTTGAAGGATATTGTGATTTCCTCAACTACTTTGATTCCACTATTCATGTTCAGCTTTCCTTCATAAACAAATATGGCAATATAAAAGACTTCGAGAAGTCTATAAGTATCCCCGAACAGTCCGATGATTTCAATTCCATCCGTATGGAATATGCCGAGATGCTTAAAAATCAACTTGCTAAAGGCAATAATGGCTTGGTAAAGATGAAATATATCACTTTCGGCATAGAAGCAAACTCACTAAAAGAAGCTAAACCAAAATTAGAACGCATTGAAACTGACATCATCAGCAATTTTAAGACTTTAGGTGCCAAAACAGCACCCCTCAATGGCTTGGAACGCCTTACCATACTCCATGGTCAAATGCACCCCGATGGTTCAGAAAAACTACAGTTTGACTGGAAAGACCTTGCAAAGACAGGACTATCTACGAAAGATTATATAGCTCCAACCTCTTTTTGCTTTAAAGACAGTAAGACATTTAAAATGGGAACAACTATTGGAGCAGCCAGCTTTGTTCAGATTATTGCTCCGGAACTCACTGACCGCCTTCTAGCTGACTTTCTTAACATGAACGATGCTGTAACAGTCAACCTGCATATCAAATCAATCAACCAAATGGAAGCTATAAAAACCATCAAACGAAAAATTACCGACTTGGATGCCATGAAAATTACCGAGCAGAAAAAAGCCGTTAGAGCCGGGTATGATATGGATGTGATTCCCACTGACATAGCTACTTACGGCGAAGAAGCCAAAAATATTCTTAAAGAATTACAAAGTCGCAACGAGAGAATGTTTCTGGTTACAGCCATTGTACTCAACACTGCTTCAAGCAAGAGAAAATTAGATAACTTGGTTTTTGCTGTGGCAGGTATCGCCCAAAAATACAATTGTGCATTAAAAAGACTGGACTTTCAGCAGGAACAAGGTCTTATATCTTCCCTTCCCTTGGGATTGAATCAAATAGAAATACAACGAAGCTTAACCACAAGCAGCACTGCCATCTTCGTCCCTTTCACAACTCAAGAATTATTTCAAGATGGTGAAGCCCTGTATTATGGTTTAAACGCTCTGTCTAACAACCTTATCATGGCTAACCGCAAGACTCTTAAGAATCCCAATGGTCTGATACTAGGTACGCCGGGTGCAGGCAAGAGCTTTAGTGCCAAGCGTGAAATGGTAAATGCGTTCCTCATTACTAGCGATGATATTATTATCGCCGACCCAGAGGGGGAGTATTTTCCGTTGGTATCACGATTAGGAGGTCAAGCCATCAAGCTATCACCAATTAGCCAGCATTTTATCAATCCAATGGACATCAACATTAACTATTCAGATGAAGAAAATCCTTTAACATTAAAAAGTGACTTTATCCTGTCGTTGTGTGAATTGATTATTGGTGGCAAAGAAGGCTTATCACCCACAGAGAAAACCATCATTGACCGCTGTGTACGACTTGTCTACAGGGATTATTTTGCAGACCCACACCCAGAAAATATGCCCATCTTAGAAGATTTATATAATCTTCTTCGCCAACAAGCAGAGCCAGAAGCACAACACGTTTCCACAGCTTTGGAGATATATGTTACAGGAAGTTTGAATGTTTTTAATCATCGTACCAATGTAAATTTCAGCAACCGTCTTATATGTTTTGACATTAAAGAACTTGGAAAGCAACTAAAAAAACTAGGAATGTTGATTTTACAAGATGCAGTATGGAACAGGGTTACTATCAATCGAGCCGCAAAGCGTACCACATGGTTTTACATTGACGAAATGCACTTACTTCTCAAAGAAGAACAAACCGCTGCCTATACCATAGAGATATGGAAACGTTTTAGAAAGTGGGGTGGCATCCCAACCGGCATCACTCAAAACATCAAGGATTTACTATCCTCAAGGGAAATCGAAAACATTTTTGAGAATAGCGATTTTATACTTATGCTCAATCAAGCCGGTGGCGACAGGCAAATATTAGCCAAACAACTTGGTATATCACCCTACCAACTATCTTATGTGACCCAATCTGCCGCAGGTGAGGGTTTATTATTCCACGGTAACACCATCATCCCCTTCATTGACCGCTTTCCACAAGATACCGAGTTATACCGCATCATGACCACCAAGTTGGATGAAGTAGGCATATGAAAAAACAGCCACCCGAAACCTCACATGATAAAACCTCGGACATGCATACCTCCATCCATATAGATAGCTTAGAATCCTCCGACTTTCAACCTAATAGCAAACTCCAATTCACAAAAGAGGAAAAAGAAATTGAGTTTCTGGAACAAAAAGCTGAAAAATATGCCAAGGCAATGGAGCAGGTTTGTGAAAAGCTGCCTGCCAAGATTGTTAAGAAAAAACAGCGTACTTTTGATGAAGAAAAAGGCAAGGCAACATCCAAGCTGACCTTTGAAAAAGAAATAGTCCCCATTGATGAAGCTAAATGGAATTTGCCCAAGAAGAAATCCATCCTTAAAAAAATCACTAGCAAAACTACATCAATAACTACCAGCAAGATACACTCCAAAATCCACCAAGTTGAACATGAAAATATAGCCGTAGAAGCTACCCATAAAGCAGAGCTGATGGGTGAAAGCACATACCGTGGAGCAAAAGGAGTAGCCCGTTCAGCATATCGCTTCCACAAAAACCGTCCCTATCGCCAACTTGCCAATTTGAAGCAAAAATCCATCAAAAACCAAATGAAACTGGATTACCAAAAAGCATTGAGGGACAACCCCAAGCTAAAAACAAACCTCCTTTCTCGCTTTTTCCAAAAGCGGGCTATCAAAAGACAATATGCTCAGGAGCTTAAACTTGCTAAAACCTCTGCAAGAGCCACAAGAACAGGCATAGGCATTGCATCAAGAGCATTTAATATGACTACCTCCATTGTACGCAGAAACCCCATTTTCTTAGTAAAAGCAGGATTATTAGTTCTGGTAGTGCTAGTTGTCATATCCTTGTTCAGCATGTGTGCAAGTATGTTTTCGGGAACTACTGCCTTTATTGGTATAGCAAGTTATACCGCTGATTATGAGGACATTAATGCTGCCAGCATACTCTACACCAGATTGGAAGCGGAGTTACGTATGTATCTCAATGACATAAGAATTAATCACCCAAATTTTGATGAATTCCGCTTTAGCATTGCTCACATGGGTCATGACCCACTCATGTTAATGGCTTTTCTAACGACTAAACTTCATGATTTTACTTTTACGGAAGCCGAATCTCTTATACTCCAGATATTTGCGGCACAATATTCATTGGAATTGGTGGGAAACATGGAGATACGAACAAGAACGGAAACATGGACAGACTCAATGGGTAATACTTTTACAATAATAGTCGAATATGAATGGCACATTCTCACCACAACTTTAACTGCAAGACCCTTTGAGGAAGTCCTATTCGAGTTTATGAGTAACGACCAAACACAGCATTATACAATCCTTATGTACTCCCTAGGAGCCAGACAATTTGTTGGCAATCCTTTTGATTTCAATTGGCTGCCTTTTGTAACCAGCCATTATGGGTATCGTATTCATCCCATTCATAGGGATAAACGGTTTCATCATGGCATTGATATAGCACTTCCCACAGGTACACCAATACGAGCAGGCTTTGATGGCACAGTAATAACTGCAAGCTACAATAACATTGATGGATATTTTGTCATAATCGAAAGCTCAGATGGCATACGAGCCAAATACGCTCATTGCCATAATGTTTTCGTATCTGTAGGGCAAACCATAGTACAAGGCGAAGTCATTGCAACTGTAGGAAATACAGGAGCTTCCACCGGTTCACATTTGCATATGGAAGTATTCAAAAATGGTCGGCGGTTGAACCCTATTTTCTTTGTAGAAACTCGGACTTAGGTAATATAAACATAAAAAAATGAAAAGGAGAGCTTTCTCTGAACACAAGAATTGAGAAAATCATTAGTGAAATTGAAAAAACTAAAATCAAGATAGGCAAATACCAAAACCGTCTAAAAGAACTGGAACAGCAAAAAACCGAACTGGAAAATGCCAATATAGTATCTATGGTGCGTAGCGTTGATATTGCCCCTGATGAGTTTGCAGCATTTGTGCAGATATACAAAAAACAACAACGCCTTCAAGAATGTGCTGTACCCGATTTAGATATCCCTGAAACTAAGTTAGACTGAAAATAACAATAGCCAAAATTACAAGGAGGAAACCCTATTGAAAACTAAATTTTTTATAACATTAGTGCTCATGCTTTGCATGGGTACTTTCATTTTCCCCATATACGCCCACGCTTCTGAACCACCAACCATAGAGGCTTCTATAACAAGAGATATCTTACGGATTGAAATTACAGGTGGTGATTTAAGTGTTGAAGCAATTTTTGTAAATGGTCAACGCTTTAATTATCGTGTGGATGATGTTTTAAATGTAGATATGCGTATCTTTGACAATGCCGACACCATCTCAATTTATGCTTTGGACTTTGCCGGAAGAAGGTCAAATGTAGTCGTGCTTGAAAACCCTTTTTATGTTGTATTGCATGAGTCTACATCAGGAACACAAGGAGCAATATCCGTGCAATCCAATTCGTTTACTCCCGATGGGCAAGCCACAGTCCTTGACCATGCCACTACTAATGAAGATGATAAAGAATTTTTTACCTTTACTACCCCTGCCGGCAATGTATTTTTTCTGATTATTGACCACCAAAGACCTTCCGACAATGTGTATTTCCTAAATGCTGTTACAGAACAAGACTTGATAGCTTTAGCCGAGCAATCGGGTAATCAAATCCATAGTGACAGCGGTATTCCCGTCACAATACTTCCTGAAGAAGATTATGAAGCTGACCAACCAGAACCTCCCGCCCAAAATAACAGCAATAGCGGAACAGCTATTTTCATTATTATAGCAATAATGGCTATGGCCGGTGCCGGATACTATCTGAAAGTTATTCGTCCCAAGCAACAAGCCCAAGCTTCCTCTGATTTTGATGATGATGAAGATGAGGACGAAGATAATGGTGAAGAAATGGAGTTTGAAAACGACCCCGATGAAAACAATGAAAATACAGATGATTATTATGACTTAAATGACAATGATGATGTAGATGATGAAGCTGACACAACGAAGGATGATGAGAAATGAAAAGAAAAACTTTCATCTTAGGATTGATGGCAGTTATCACCTTTATGTTGGGGATATGGCTTTTAATATCTCCAACACTTGACAGGCATAATGATTTTGAAAAGCAAAAGGAATTACTTGATAATATCATGTCTGATATTCAGTATGACAACACTTTTGCCGGTGCAATGTCATTACAAGCAATCAGCCTATTGCCTACCCTTGCTAATCATGACCTTGAATTATTTCCTGCTATCATTCCACAACCCCTTGACTATTCAGAATTTCCTCAAAGTATTGTAGGTATTGGTATTCTCAGCATAGATACAATAGACCTGCGACTACCTGTCATGGAAGGCATTGACGAAGCCGGATTAAAGGTTGCTGTCGGGCATGTGCCACAAACAGCATCTATCGGCGAAATTGGCAATGCAGTCATAGCAGGACATCGTAACCTCACTTTTGGCTCAATGTTCAACCGTTTAGAAGAAATGGAACTAGGCAATATTATTGAGTTTCAAGCATTAAACGGTGTAGTCATGGCATTTGAGGTTTTCGAGATACTTGAAATCTTCCCTTGTGACCAAATTGCCTTTATACAGCCACCGGATAAATCTATTATCACATTATACACCTGTACACCCGGAGCAACTCACAGATTGTTAATAAGAGCAAAAAAAATATAAGGAGGGCTTTAATTGAACAGTATTTTAAAACTGATTAAGATATCTTTATTTGTAACAATCATAATGGCAGCTATAACGGTTACAGCTTATGCTGAAACACCTGAAAATGCCATCTATGAAGATATAGTTGAAATTTCCTACACCACTATGGCAACCGGAACATTACAAATCATTGTCAAGGCAGAGCAATCAGGCAATCCCATATATGGCACAACCTTCGGTGTATATCATGCCGCCGGTAACAGACAACAAATAGTTGAGCTTAATACAAATGTTGATGGCAAAATTTCATTTCCATTAGAACCTGGGGAATATTATTTAAGAAACTATCAGTCCCCTTTCGGCTTTCTTACTGAAAATGCACGGATATTTTTTACCATAGCAGAAAATAACGTAACCATAGTAGAGATTACAATGCAAAGAGATATGGATATTCCCTATGCTAATGACAGTAATATTTCCCTGCCACAAACAGGCGAACTCCCTCCTGTTATGAACTATGTGCTGGGCATATCCTTGATACTAATATCCTTGTTGTGTGGTATTGGATTTTTAAAGCAATACAAAGAAAAGCAAGAAACAGAAAAAGTTTTCTTGCCTATAAACAAAACCCCGTCACCTATTGTGGCTAATGAATATCCTCGTATGGTTTTTAATCAATCTCGTATCCAAAACCTCTCTCTCGCAGGATTAATTCAAAATACTTTATCCCTTCCCCCACTCTCAATATCAAGAGTACGCTTTATTTTACCAAAGTCCCCAATCCTTATAACTCTGCTTCTATGATGATTACATTACTCGTATGTAAATTTCAACTAATAATTTATAGGGAGGAATTTTATGAATCAAACGTTAATTATTGCTGAAAAACCTTCTGTAGCAAAATCTTTGGCTGATGTGCTGGGTGCAAAATCCCGTAAAAACGGAAGCTATGAAGGTAACGGATATATAGTTTCATGGTGTGTAGGACACTTGCTTGGTCTTGCTGAACCCCAATTTTATGACAAAAAATATGCTACATGGCAATACGAAGATTTACCTATTGCTCCGAAAGAATGGAAATATATCGCCACCCCAAGTACGAAAAAACAGCTTAAAATCCTTGTGGATTTGATGAAACGCTCGGATGTGAAAATGGTCGTTAATGCATGTGATGCAGGGCGTGAGGGTGAGCTAATATTCAGGCTCGTTTATAACCATGCTCTATGCAATAAGCCCATAAAACGTTTATGGATTAGCAGCTTGGAAGAATCCGCTATCGCTGACGGTTTCAACAATCTTAGAGATGGCACGGACTACGACAGTCTTTATCATTCTGCTCGTTGCAGACAGCAAGCCGACTGGCTTGTAGGTATGAATTTTTCTCGTATGTTTTCAGTGCTATGCAATACTGCTATACGTGTGGGACGTGTCCAAACGCCAACACTTGCTATGATTGTGGAACGAGAACAGAAAATAAGCGACTTCGTTAAAGAGCCATTTTATGTTGTCGGCATAACAGTTGATGATTTTGTGGCAGAATGTGAAAAGGTCAAGGATAAACCTACAGCAGAGGCTATTCGTAGCAAATGTGATGGTAAAATTGCTACTGTAAAATCCATAGAACAAAAAGAAAAAACCGAATCTGCTCCAAAGCTCTACGACCTTACTACCCTGCAACGTGAAGCCAACAGGCTTTTCGGCTATACCGCCACCCAAACACTAAATGCTGTCCAAAATCTTTATGAGCAAAAAATCGTAACCTACCCTCGCACAGACAGCCGCTTTATCACAGAAGATATGGCTGGCGGTATCCCTTCTCTAGTGCAAAGCGTGTCAGTTATATTGCCTTTTAGCATAAGCATAGATAATATCAATACTTCCCAAATAGCCAACAATGCCAAAGTAAGTGACCATCACGCCATTATTCCCACCCCTGCCCTTTCAGGAGTTAATATTTCCTCCCTCCAGTCTACTGAAAAGAACATCCTCATGATGATATGTACAAGGCTATTATCTGCTGTATCGGAAAAATATATCTATGCTGAAACAGTGATAACATTGGATTGTATTGATGAAATATTTACATCCAAAGGTAAAACCATCACCCAAAACGGATGGAAAGCTATAGAACAAGCTTTTATAGCCAGTATAAGTAAAACAAAAAAAAGCGAAGATAAACCCTTGCCCCCTTTGACTGAGGGACAACAGTTTACTGTCAAATCCTCCATCCGTGAAGGACATACCAAACCACCAAAACACTATACCGAAGATATGTTGTTATCTGCCATGGAAACAGCGGGAGCAGAAGATATGCCTGATGATGCAGAGCGTAAAGGACTTGGTACTCCCGCTACACGGGCTGCTATTATTGAAAATCTGGTGAAGTCGGGTCTAATGGTGCGAAAAAATAAGCTGCTATTGCCAACCGACAAAGGTGTGAATCTGATTAAGATTTTACCTGATTCCGTGAAATCACCCTCACTCACAGCAGAATGGGAAAACCATCTAAAGCATATTGAACGCAAGGAATTGTCGGCTGATGATTTTATGACAGCCATAAACCGCTTTGTGGCTGATATGGTGAAAACGCATAATTCCATGCCTGATGAATTCAAAGCTCTATTTCCGTCAAATAATTCCGGTGAAGTTATCGGCCAATGCCCACGATGCAGTGGCAGTATCACTGAATCGCCCAAAGGTTTTTTCTGTGACAATAAAGCCTGTAAATTCGCTTTATGGAAGAACTCAAAGTATTTCACATCAAAAAAAATAAAGCTGACAAAAGATATTGTAAACACGCTACTCACCAAAGGGCGTATTTTTATGTCCGAGATTTTCTCTGAAAAAACAGGCAAGACCTACAACGCCACTATCATATTGGATGATAATGGCGAAGGCTATCCATCTTTTAAGATGGAGTTTGCAAACAAAGGGACTAAGAAAAATGGGTAAATCATCGCCACCTGTATTGAATGAAAAGTTTCGCTATCTTATCAATGCAGAAATGGCTCTTGAAGGTAATTACAACATGGTCGGTGATGGCATTATCAACAATGTACCAAAACCATCAGTGTTAGAACGTTTGGCAGAATTTGAGCAACGCAAAAAGAAACGCCAGAAAACTGACCGCATTAATGACAAGCGAGAACGCCACCGAGCAGATTTTTTGGACAGCAAAGAAAAACGATAACCCTATCCCCCATTCTTCTGTAAACAGACACTTCTGTTACCTAAAACCCATCTATTCTAAGTTAAAGGAGAGAAATTATGGCTGATACATCAACCACCACAATACCAAAAAAAGAAATATCCCCTTGGCAACAAGAAAACATAGAACGCACCAAGGAACTCACCGACAAACTGGAAGCCGGTATTCAAGAGCTGTTCTCCAGTGAAAAATACAAGGATTATCTAAAATCCATGTCACATTTTCATAACTATTCCAGTCGAAATATAATGCTCATCCATCAACAAATGCCAACTGCCACTAGGGTTGCCAGTTATAAGCTATGGAATGAGAAATTCAATAGACAAGTCAAAAAAGGCGAATCGAGCCTGCGAATTTTTGCACCTATCGAAAGAAAACCCGAAACAATGATGATGGAAAAACTCAACCCTAAAACAAATACCCCCATGTTGGATGCCAATGGCAAGGTTATTATGGAGGAAGTGACCGATTCAAAATCAAGAGTAACATTCAAGCTAGTACCTGTCTTTGATGTTTCCCAAACTCATGGCGACCCGTTGCCCAAACTTGCTGAGGATTTAACCGGAAATGTGGCACACTATGAAGCATTTTTAGATACCCTGAAGAACATATCTCCCCTCCTTATTGAGTTTGAGTCATTGCCACCCGAACAAGACGGCTATTGTCGCTATGGTGAAAAAATTGCTATACGTGAGGGCATGAGCGAGATTCAGACAGTATCAGCTATCATCCATGAGATTACCCACGCCCGACTCCATGACCGTGACAAACTTGCCGAAACCGACACTCCCAAATCTAAAGATGTAAAGGAAATAGAAGCTGAAAGTGTATCATATGTTGTTTGCCAAAAATACGGAATAGAAACAGGAGATAACTCTTTCGGCTACCTTGCATCATGGAGCAATCACGACATGGACGAGTTTAAAAATTCCCTTGATTCTATACGCAAAGAAGCCAATAATCTTATATCTGCCATAGATGAACAGTTTATGAGCATCTGCAAGGAGCGTGGAATTGACCTAACCTTTGACGAGCAAGCTGAGCCACCCCAACAAGCCCCGACTGCCGAAACTACTGCCCAGCCGACCACTGCTACCAAAAAAATGCCTGAACAAGCATCCGCTACCGAATCCACTGAACTCTTACCAGACCCCACCATCAACACATCAGACCGTGATACTTTTGGTTATACTGCCGAGGAATTACTACCCCTCAATACAGACCGAGCCTTGGAGTTATTTAACCAAGACCATACCATCTATCTGCTTTATCCTGACAACACCGAAGCTATGGCTTTTGAGGCAGCAGAAATCGAAACCCATGATGGTATTTTCGGTATTGAACGTGAAGATTGGCAGAAAACCATATCGCAAGTTGATACTGAAATTGAAAAAACCATTGAGCCTTATGATGCTTCTGCTGAGATGGCTGAGTATGCCCAATGGCAACGGAAGCAAGATTTGTTGGGTGCAGACCCTCCAGGAACTAATATTTTCGAGAGTGATGAGGAATTTGAGATAACGGATGCCATTGATATTACAGCAGTGCCTGTCTATAAATCGGATTTGGAAACCGCACGAAAGAATGACGAACTTGAAGATTTTCATAATAGCGCCAACCTTAACCATGAGTGTGGTCAAGCCATTGATAAAGCCATAACTGAAAGTAATTACGAGCAATACCGCTATGACCTAAAAACTGCTGCCAGAAATGTCATTGAAGAATTTGGTGCTGACCGTGTGGCACGGGTAGTAGCAAGCAATGTAAACTACCATAATTTTGATGGTAGGCTGTCAAGCAGCAATAAAGATTGGGCAAAAGGCTTTGACACTCCCAAGCCTGATGTTTATTTACAAACACATCTTACTGTCCTTGATGGTTTTGTTGATAATTTCCGCAAAATCGAAAAGGAAAAACCCTCACTAATGGCAGCTCTTAATGTTGGGACAAAGAAAAGCAAGACAGAATTTGATGGTAAAGCACAACCGGGTTTGGATGCTCCCGATAAAGACAACCGCAAAAAGAATACCGGAATGGAGGTCTGATTTAATGGACTATATGGGAAAATTCAGCGTTGAAGAAATAAATCTGATGTGTATTTTTAACACCATCAGCCGTGAAGCACTGCGAAATGACCTTATTACTGCCCTTCATGATGTATATGAGCCGGAAATGATAGATATTTTCGGCAGTACCTTGGAAAAACTAGATACTCTCACAGATGATGAGTTTGCCGAAATTGGCTTTTATATTGCCGATGATTTCAACACGGAGGGTGATGCTTTTGGCAAGTAAATATCAAGTCTATGCCGACCTTGCCGGAGAGCAGACCAAACAAGTCACCCAAAACATGGCAGATTGGACAGGCTTCCTCACCACAGCAGGACGACTTTACAAATACCCTTTTGAAGAACAGCTAATGGTACACGCCCAACGCCCCGATGCTGTGGCTGTAGCACCTTTGGAATTTTGGAATAAACCAATGAACCGCTTTGTAAAACGTGGCTCAAAAGGTATCGCCCTACTTGATAATTCAAGAACAAAACCCAAGTTAAAATATGTTTTTGATGTGGTAGACACCCAAGATGGTTGGTATAATCCTCACCGTCCTTTTTTATGGGAAATGAAACAAGAGCATCAAATTCCTGTAATAGAAGCACTTAAAGTATCTTATAACATTGATGGGCAGACTGATTTGGGCTTGGAGCAGACTATGCTTGGGAACTCCCTTGGTGATTACCTCTACAGCACTGCACTGAATCTTTCGGCACAATACTATGCAGATAACAAGCATGATATAAACTATGCTATAGAAAACAGTTTTTTAGATGAGCTTGATGAACTTAATGTAAGTACCGTTTTCAGAGATGCCCTAACAATCAGTACAGCCTATGTTCTAATGTCACGATGCAATATAGACCCTGCTGAATATATTGAAAACGAGTATTTTCAAATTGTTTTCGATTTCAATACACCGGAAAGTGTCTATGCTCTCGGAAAAGCTGTCAGTGATGTATCCGAAGAAGTCTTACGTGGGATTGAAGTTACTATAAAAAAATATGAACGACAAAAAGCTATAGAATTGGAGGGTCAGCATGAACACGATAACCTACACCCAACACGGGGATTATCAGATACCCGATATAGTGATACCAGAGCAGATGGGTTCGCTGGGCAGATACGGTATGATGCGGAAGAATTACCTGAACAAACACAGGAAGATTCTGTACACGACATTAACCATGAAAGGAACACTGTTCTCCCACTGTCTGGAAATCGAGAAACAGGTGAGCGAGCAGTTGGAGCGGATGATAGAGAAATTGGTCACACAGAACCCGCCACCCTCCAAAGACAGCAATCCAATGAATTGGATGACACATATGAACAATCTGAAAAGCCAAGCCGAGGAAATCATAATCAAGGAACTGATTTACAGCTAGATATCGAACCACAAGAAATGCCACCCAATGATGAATTGGATGGCATTTCTGCATCTGATGACACCATCACCGATGAAGAAATAAACACATATTTGGCTCGGAGTACAAATATTGCGAATGGCAAATTCCGCATATTTTCATTCTTTCTCCACGACCACAGCACCAAAGAAAAAGCAGACTTCCTCAAAAATGAATATGGTACAGGCGGCAGAACACATGCTTTCCCCGGAATTGACCACAGCTATGAGGACCACAATTCAAAGGGGCTACACTTCAAAAAAAGCGACATCTTTGAACCAACCGCCGAAGTTTCTTTAACATGGACAAATGTGGCAAACCGTATAGATAAACTTATTGCTGAAAACCGCTATATGTCTGAAGCGGAAATAAACCATATCCCCACCTTTGAACGAGAGCATTTGGGTCAAACCATTATGAATTTCTTTAGCAATCTGCCTTTAAATGTCCCCCGCCCTGCACCTTTGGATGAACCTCTTTCCGGTGATTTTTGGGCAGATGCTCTTAAAATCGGAAATACCTTAGATAATCCCGAAATATTCTCTAACATTCTCACAGCAATGCACCAGATAGTTGATAACACTCCCAAACACGACAGACTTTACGAGAGCAAACAAAAAGCGGTTGAAAGAATTGAATCCTTTGAAAAGGGTACATTTACCCTTTTCCCTAACCTTGATTCTATTCTGGCAAATATCCCCCCTCATACTCCATCGCAAATGGTTGAACAATTAACGTTCAATTTTCCTTCGGAGCAGGAGCAAATTGATACCATCCGTAGCACAAGCCAAGCGGAATCAATGGAAACGGTAAAGCCAACAGTAACACCACCTCTTGAAATCCCTTCGCAATCCACCATCATCACCCAAGAGGACATAAAGCAAGCCATAACTAAATGGAATGGCGATACTAACAGCAAACTCCGTGTTTATGAGTATATGCACAAAAACTCCCGTGCCCGTGATACTGCCAATTTTCTCAAAGAGGAATTCGGTGGTAACATGGGCATTTTCACTGTTATAAAGAATGGCGTAGAACCTGTTTCCATACCGTGGACAAAAGTCCAAAGGCATATAGGTCGGCTTATGAATGAGGATAAATTCTTATCAGCAGATGAAAAAATGATGACCGACAATACTCCTACAACCCAATCTCGTGAAGCAATGCCGGGTGACGAGCTGTATATTCATAACAAGCTGTACCTTATTGACACAATCTCCCCTTACGATGTTCGGCTCTATGACCCTGCTCTAAACATGAACAATCCGCATATCCCACCGATAAAAATGTCTATATTTTATCGGGAATTTGATGAAGCTGTAGCCAATGACCCTCGCAATGCACATCTTCTGCCACTTGAACCAACAGAGCCAGCCCAACAAGATGAACTACAATCGACATCACAGCAAGCCTCGGAAGAACTCGCCATGAAACCTACCCCTTCCCCAACAATGACAATAGCGGATTTTGTTAAATACAAACTTGAAACAGGCGAAAAATTTTCAAGTGCAGAATTGTTTGCCGAAGCAGCAAAAGCATACGGTGATACAATGGCAAACAACGCCTTTACCTCAAAAGATGCTTATGATGGCATGGAGCTTGGTGTAAATCAGTACATGTTATCTATGGATAACATCTCCCATGAAAATGTAATGAAAGCACTTGATTTACTCCCCACCCAAACAAAGCGTACCGCCGACATGGAAAAATTCCAACAGTTTTCAACTCCACCAAGCATAGCTTACCTTGCGAATTGGGCGGCAAATGTAAACGCAAATGATATAGTGCTTGAACCTTCTGCCGGTATCGGTGGTATAGCAATATTCGCTAAAAAAGACGGTGCAACAGTATTCGTCAATGAACTTGATAAACGTAGGTTTGAAATCATCAAAAACTTACCCTTTGATGGCTTTTACAATGAGGATGCAGAGCAAATTAACAATATCCACGGTGATAAAATCGAGCCTACGGTAATTGTTATGAATCCCCCCTTTTCTTCTTCGGCTGAAAGAAATATACACAATACTAAAATCGGAGCAAAGCACATTGAGGAATCACTGAAAATCCTTGCCCCCAATGGACGATTAGTTGCCATTGTCGGGCAAGGAATGGCTGATGATGCCCCTGCTTTCAGAAATTGGTGGCGTGGAATTAAGGAACAGTATAATGTTAAAGCAAACATCGGCATAGACGGTAAAAACTATAATAAATACGGTACAAAATTCGGCATACAAATGTTGGTCATAGATAAAAACGGTGCTACAATCGAGCCTGTAAAGACTGTTTTTATGGAGAACTTGACGGATTTGCAAAATATTTTGGGAGGAATTCGTAATGACAGACCAAGTATCCAACTTGAAAATGATAACGGAAATGAACGAAACTCCGCTACATCAACACTCCTTGAAACTGCTACGGAAAGAGAATCGGAACACAAGCCAAACGACCTTGTATTTGACACAGCTGGCAGAGCTGATACCACAGTTGTTGGAAATGGACGTGAGCAGACCTTCACATCAGAAATTAATGCAATTTCTGACGGAACTGCCGGAGCTGCACCCGAACTTGCAAGTGTCGGCGATGATGGGCTTGCACCAATCATCAAGGCTAAACGATATAACGGAAATGACGAACGAAATGATACAGGCAACGGAGCCGGACGAACTGGCGTTGCTGATAGCGGAAAACCTCTTGGGCATGTTAAGCCGAGAGTAAAAAAAGAACTTACCGACAGTATTTTCGAGAACTACGAGCCACAACCATTACTGCTTGCAAATGTACAGCCCCACCCTGCTAAAATCAGTGAAAGTGCAGCTATGAGTGCCATACAGCCACCACCTGTTACCTACAAGCCTAATCTAAGCCAAGAGGTTATTGATAAAGGCATATTATCAGATGTTCAATTAGAAGCAGTGACTTATGCCGGACAAAGCCATAGCCAAACCCTACCTAATGGCAATACAAGGGGATTTTTCTTGGGTGATGGCACAGGTGTTGGTAAAGGGCGTACAGTAACAGGGATTATTCTCGATAACTACCTTCAAGGCAGAAAAAAAGCTGTATGGCTGAGTGAAAACAGAGGATTAGTGCCGGATGCCAAAAGAGATGTTAGTGCTTTATTTGGCAACTCTGATTTAGTAACGGAATTTGAAGGTGGCAAAAAAGCAGATAAGTCTTTAAGCAATAATGAAGCAATTCTTTTTGCTACCTATTCCTCTCTTTCAAAGAGTTTTGACCAAAGTGATTCAAACTTTGAAAAAATAGTTAATTGGCTCGGCAAGGATTTTGATGGCGTAATCGTATTTGATGAAGCACATAACATGGCAAATTCCATTGCCACAAAAGGCAGTCGAGGAATAAAAAAAGCCAGTCAACGAGGTATGGCCGGACTTGCAATACAAGAAGCATTACCAAAAGCAAAAATCATTTATTCCTCTGCTACAGGTGCAACCGAAGTGGAAAATCTAAGATATGCTGACCGTCTTGGTTTGTGGGGTGAGGGTACAGCGTTCCCCAATGGAGATGTTTTTATAAGCAAAATCAAAGCCGGAGGGCTTGCTGCTATGGAACTTATAGCAAGGGACATGAAAGCTATGGGTGTATATTTATCTCGGAATATAAGTTATGAAGATGTTATCTATGATAAAATCGTCCACGAGCTAACGCCGGAGCAAAGGACAATCTATGATGAATTGGCACGGTCATGGCAGATTGTCCTCCAAAACTTAAACAAGGCACTGGAAACTACTAATCAAGATTTAGATGGCACAGCAAAAGGCAAAGCATACGGAGCTTTTTGGAGTACAGAACAAAGGTTTTTCAATCAGATTCTTACTGCAATGCAAGTACCAAGTATGATAGCCGATATTCAAAAACAGTTAGATAATGATAATTCAATCGTTATTCAACTTGTAAGCACAAATGAAAGTGCTCAGGAAAAAGAATTTGTTCGTTTGCAAGAACAGGATTTAGACCTTGAAGATTTTGATTTGACACCTAAACAGATGTTAATGTCATATATCGAAAGCTCCTTCCCTATCGTTCAATTTGAAGAGTATGTGGACGATAACGGAAATCTCCGAAGCAAGCCCGTTTTTGACAGTGAAGGCAATGCTGTAATCAATCGTGAAGCTGTCAGACAAAAAGAAGAACTGCTTGATAAGTTAGGCAGTATCAAAGTCCCTGCATCTGCTCTTGATATGGTTATCAATCACTTCGGCAGTGATATGGTTGCGGAGAATACAGGGCGAAAAAGGCGTGTTGTCATTACAGATGGTAAAGCCAAGGAGGAAAACATAGCCCATAAAAAGCAAGCTGATGTCCAAGCGTTTCAAGATGGTGATAAGCGTATTATTGTTTTCTCAAAAGCCGGAGGAACCGGCAAGAGTTATCATGCTGACAAGTCGGCTAAAAACCAACAGCACCGTGTACATTATTTATTACAAGCAGGCTGGCAGGCTGATGCAGCAGTACAAGGCTTTGGTCGTTCTCATAGAAGTAATCAAGTTTCTGCACCCACATTTGTGTTGGTGACTACAGATTTAAAAGGACAAATGCGATTTATTTCCACAATTGCAAAACGGTTAGACCAGTTGGGAGCATTGACAAAGGGACAACGCCAAACCGGAAGCCAAGGCTTATTTACAGCAGGAGATAACTTGGAAAATGCTTTTGCAGCTGATGTTTTATCGTTGTTTTATAGGGATTTAATCAAAAATAATATCTCCGGCGTTTCTAACGGTGTTTCAATTATTGAGAAATTAGGCTTAAAGGATAAACTCATTGATGAGTATGGAGATATCAATACCAACGCACCGGAACTTCGTGAGGTTAATAAGTTCTTGAACAGAATCCTATCTCTTGAATATCACGAGCAAAACGCACTCTTTGATGGTTATGCTGAGAGGCTACACACAGCAACCGAAAGAGCTATACAGGATGGCACTCTTGATAAAGGACTTGAAAACTACAAAGCGGATAAGGTTATTTTGAAAGACACACAAGATATTAAGGTTGACGAAACCACCGGAGCTACAACAAAACACTATAGCTTGACTGCCCATAATAAAGTCAAGCCTTTACACTTTTTTGAGATAAATACAAAGAACTCCGCTTTTGTAGGGTTCTATCAAAATAAAAACACCGGTGCAGTTAGAGCGGTTTTCAAAACATCATCTACAACTAACGAGTATGGTAATGTTACCGACAATTACAAACTAACAGGACAAGATGGTAATGAGTATATGCCACAATACAGACTTATGAATAATTGGGATGAACTTACCCCAAAAAAAGCAGAGAAACTTTGGGATGAAGCCATTAATGAATTGCCCGAATTTCACATAAGTAATCTACACTTGATAGGCGGTACAGTACTACCTGTGTGGGATAAGCTCCCCACCGAGAATGTACGAATATATCGTGTGCTTACAAGTGACGGTGATTTGCTGATAGGCAGGGTTATACCAGAAGATATGATTGATGCGACTTTGTACAGATTGGGTGCCACAAGAGAAAAGGATAACATTGAAACAGCGGATTTGCTAAAACACATTAAAAATGGCAATACGCTTTACCTTGATAACGATTGGCGTATCATGCAAAAGAGAGTGTCTAATGAACAACGTATTGAAGTCATAGGGGCAGATTACCTACATTCTGATTTATTGACTAAAAAAGGCGTATTCACCGAACGAATAGCCTATCAAACAAGATATTTTATCCCTGCCGAGAAAGATACTGCTAAGATTTTGGACAAGGTAATTAAAATTTCACCTGTTAGCAGGATTGAGAAAAACAATGAACGCATTGAGGCTAAACCTAATGTCGCAAAAGGAAAACCTTCTTTGCTTGAAGCGTTAGAAAAATATTCCCAAAAAAGCAAAATAGAATTTAATGGTGATGAAAAAGTATCACATTCAAAGGATTTTAACCGTTGAAAGTATCAAAATAATAGCCGAATTGGAGGAATTATGTGGAGACGTCTAATAGAACTATCCATGTGGCTTTTCGGGCATCTGAAGAAGAAAATGCCTTGATTGAAAAAAAGATGCTTGAAGCAGGCATAAATAACAAAGGTGCATACCTTCGCAAAATGGTTTTGGATGGCTATGTTGTACGTGTTGATTTTTCTGATGTGCGAAAGCTTATTTGGCTATTGGGCAACAGTACAAATAATCTTAATCAAGTAGCTAAAAGAGCCAATCAGACAGGAAATATCTATAAGACTGATATTCATAAGTTACAGGAAGATTACGAAAAGCTATGGGAAGCTGCTGAAAGTATTATGAAAAAGTTGGCGAAGATATAACAGCACCTCTACCCTACTGCATAATCGTGCTAAGGCCACTATAAAATGCGTTGACTTTTGTGGGTCTATAATATATTATTGATTTAGCGACCCACAAAAGGAGGTGAATAATGGTCACTAAAAAGATTGGTCGTCCCACAGACAATCCAAAAGACATCACTATAAAAATTCGCTTTGATAAGGACACTTCTGAAAAACTGGAAAAATGCAGCAAAGAAATGGACATTTCCAAAGCAGAGGTTGTAAGGCGTGGTGTCAGGAAAATCTATGACGACCTTGATAAAAAGTGATAGAAGTGGCGAACTCTCGCAAAAAAGCTACGCCACTTCCCACAGCAGAATACCTAAAAGGCAACCGCATGAAATATTCTATCATGTTGGACACTGCCCCTTCAAGGTATTTTGCAAAAATAAATAAAAGATACTATTGGGGGTATCGTAAATGAATAGAAACATACTGGAGCATTTGTATTATGGCGAGATTTATCCGGCTGAAAACATCGGTGTTAACAGCTCTGAAATGCAAATAGTTGGCGAAATGCTAAAAGATGTTAAGGAAAAGCTTTTAGAAAACTTATCCGGTAGTGAACTTGAATATTTCAAAGAGCTGGACGAGTTACAGAGTAAATCTGCCGGAATATATGGCTATGAATGTTTTACTTGCGGATTTAAAATAGCCATCTTGATTATGGTTGAAGCTTTGAGCGGTAAAGATGATTTTACCGGAAATTGCAAATAAAACCTGTCAACAAAGAAATACGGGGGCGTTCATGATGAACTGCCCCCATATTTCTTTGTTATATTTACTCTACAAATCGTAAAGGAGGCTCAACACTTGGCAACTTCTTGGCTAAGACCCTTACATATTAACAAAGGTAAAACCATTGCTCAAACTATAACCGACCGTACCAATTATGCAGATAATCCAGATAAGACTCGTCAAGGAGAATTAGTTACAGGTTACGAATGTAACCCTCGTACAGTTGATACAGAGTTTCTCCTATCGAAAAAAGAGTATTTTGCTAAAACAGGCAGAACTCAAAAGAATGATGTTCTTGCATATCATTTGATGCAAGCTTTCAAACCCGGCGAAATTACCCCTGAGGAAGCAAATAGAATCGGTCATGAACTAGCCTTACGCTTTACTAAAGGGCAACATGCATTTATAGTAGCCACTCACATAGATAAGGCACACATCCATAACCATGTAATTTTTAATTCTACAAACCTTGATTGTAATAGAAAATTTGTAAACTTTAAGAATTCCTCTTTTGCTGTTCGTAAGTTGAATGATTTAATTTGCCTTGAGAATGGCTTATCTGTTATAGACGACCCAAAGCCTTCAAAGGGGCATTATGGTGATTGGTTGGGTGATAAAAAAGAACCTACTGTTCGTGAAAGATTGGAAGAAGTTATAGAGAAAGTTTTAAGCAAGGAGCCGACATCATTTGAGGGATTTATAAAATTACTTGAAGCAGAGAATTGTGAGTTTAAGCATAATCGGCGGTCTGTTCGTTTGGCTGGACAGAAAGGTTTTATTAGATTAAATTCTTTATCGGATAGCTATACCGAAGATGTTATTAGAAAAAGAATTAATTGCAAATATACTGCTCCATCTAAAGAAATGTCAAGCAAATCTAAAACAACCAAAACGCAAAAATATAGTTTAATAATTGACATCCAAAATTCTATTAAGGCAAAAAATAGTCCGGCTTATGAGCGTTGGTCTAAGATTTTTAATCTTAAACAAGCTGCCAAGGCATTGATGTTTTTACAGGATAATAATCTGGATGATGTGGAAAAATTGAATGAAGTGGCACAGGAAGCTAAGGATAAATTTAATGGTATTCAAACTCGCATACATGCAATAGATGCTCGACTTCATGAGATTAGCCAGTTGCAAAAACATATAGGGACTTATATCAAGACTAAGGGTGTATATGCTGAATACAAAGGCAGGAAGTTTAATAAGAAATTCTTTGTGGAAAATGAGAAAGCTATAGCAGATTGTAAGGCAGCAAAGGAATATTTTGATGAAAAAAATCTTACAAAATTGCCAACTATAAAAACACTTAAACAGGAATATGCTACTTTAATTGCCGAAAAGAAAAAACTGTATTCCGGTCATAACACTGCTCGGACTTACATGCAAGAAATCTTGATGGCGAAGCAGAATGTACAAATGATTTTGAACTGCCAAGACACCGAGCAGGATATAAAAAAAGACCATGAGATACGCTAGGCGTTTCATAGTTTTTTGCACTCCATAGGAGTGCCAGCAGCCACCAAAGTGGCTTAAAAAGCATTGAGCCGATAGGCAAAAATGCTTTAGGGAGCTTGAGGGGTATTCCCCTCAACAAGGAGCAAAGTTTCACATTTGCATTGCTTGCCACAGTTAATTAGAAAAACTTTTTAATTAGAAAAAATCTTAGAAGCCTTATAAATCGTGGGCTTTTCTCAAGAAGCTCGAATTAAAAAGTCGTCCTTATAGCATGACAGCAGGGTTAATCATAATAATGCTGCCACGAAAATTCGAATTAAAAAATTTCAGATCCCGTCAAGCGACCAACGTGAATATTTGTCAGATATATCAACATAAAACGATAATGAAGGTATTGTGAATTATAAATTTCTCAGCAGTAAGTTAAGTATATCCGTTCCAAAGATAAAATTTAGACAAGTAAGCATCTATTACTAAATAAGTCTTTAATTTCAAGCTTTTTCCCAAATGAACCCCTTTAATTTTTAATTCGAATTTCTAGGAAAAATGTCTTGAGTTCTAGGCTCTTCAGTAGCTTTTCGAATTAAAACAAAACTCTAATTAACCACAGTTATCGTGAATATCTGATAATATTTTCAGATATTCATCGTACTCTTAAAAAGCTTAAATCTCAACAGATTCATAGTGAAATAGTTTTAGATGGCTCATCATGAGAAAACTGATGCTATTAAAGTTAAATGTAGTAGATTCCAGCAATTAAGCCAAGTTATAAAATTATCAATAAATACTGCTGCTTTTTTCTTTATCATATGTCCTTGCATACGTGTGATATAAAAAATTATAAAACTAATAATAAAGTGCTATAAAAAAGAGAAGTCAATAAAATAAAAATTCATTGAAAATATCTTGCATAATATGATAAAATTATAAGGAACTTTCTTATCGCTCAATAGCATAAAAGATTAATTCTGCTCCTTTTTACAAGCAACATTTCTATAAAACTAGTACAAAACATAGCACATAATGCAGGTATAACTATCAAAAATAGCTCCTCATAATTTTCTCAATTTCCCAAGTATACAAAAACCCTTAGCTATTATATTAGGAGGTATTTATGCATATATTTAAAAAGATCTTAAGATTTTTAGTCTATACAGCTTTGATTGCATTCATTTTAGGGTTGGCTGGATTTTTTGAATACTATATGCCATGGTTACAAGATTTAGCTATGTATGTTTTTTTGTTACTTATTTTTATTGACATAATGTTATCAGTAATTTCTCGAAATATGCTCCAAGAACTCTATATGGCGTTTCAAGGAATCTTTATACAATTACCTGCCCTTATATATCTTTATATTAAACACGGATTTAAACTACCCAGTATTCGTACATACAAACAAGGTAATGAATATTCATTACCTTTTGAGGGAGAATGGCTTGTTATTGCTGGAGGTATAAGCAAAGAAAGTTCACATAGTTGGTTGATGGGATCTCAAAGATATGCATATGATTTTGTTATAGTTGATGAGCATGGACATAGCTTTAAAGATTCTGAGGAGAGCATGGTTGATGGTGATTATTATTGTTACAATCAAAATATTTTAGCCCCTGCAGATGGAACAATAGTTGAAATAAGAAACTCAGATAGTAACATCATTGGCGAAGGGGATTGGATTAAAGATTTACGTGGAAACTATATAGTTATAAAGCATATGGGTAATGAATATAGCCTTTTGGCACATCTTAAAAGAGATAGTATTTTAGTAAACCTTGGCCAAAAAGTAAAGTGTGGGGATATTATAGCCAAATGCGGAAATACTGGAAGCTCCAGTGAACCGCATTTACACTTTCAACTGCAAAGAGGTAAGAGCTTCTTTTCCTCACCTGGTCTACCTATTAAATTCAGTAATTTTTCTGCCAAATTATTTAAGCTTTATAACAAAACTACCGGTCTAAAGGTCTATCCCGATGAGCTTTATGATGGCTTCATCACTAGAGGTTTTCTAGTAAAAAACAATTCTTTAAAGTGAAGTGGTTTAAGCAGGAAATATTGATAATTAATCTAATGATTAAGGGTTGCATTTTTTAGGATTCCGAAGTTTCTTATTGATCACTCATGTAAACACCAAAATCAGTCAAAGTTGAAAAGATATTTTCCGGATCAACAAACAAATAGCCTAGATAAATAGCACTTACATTCAATATAAAAATATGCTCCTCCTTGTATAAACAGCTTTACTTAAACTGTTTACCACAAGAGAAGCATATTTTTTCTGATAGAATATGCCATCTAACATGGCACAATTCCCCTTCACAATAGGCCACCCTAGGTCTTCCTTACACTAAGTAGATGTTTAAGCTTTCCTACCAGTAGTTAAGTTTACCTAGCACCCATCAGTAAATGTCTTGCACCTTGGGTAACAAGCGGTATCGGATTTGTTACTCTGTTTGTAGCAGTGGCAACCCTTGCTACTGCTACTACTGCAGGTATGTAGTTTGGCTCTACACCCACATATGAAATTGAAGGTTTTTCGTACTTCATAAACATTCCTCCTTTCTTGTGAAATTTTTACTAATATTGGGGCTTCTCATTATACGTAAAGAAGTGCGTATAGTAATCAATACACTTTAATTGTGATTACCCCAAATTTTATTATTACTACTATGTAATATTTATATTTAAAGTCAGCTTGGCTCTATTTTTACTTCAAATCTTGTTGTCTGCTTACGATGCATTTGAGTTAGTAACAGTGATCATACCAACTGCCTCAAGGTCAGACAAGCACTTACAAAGATCAAAAGCAATCATATCCCTATCAGTGTCTGTGTATTTTACTATAAGTTCTTTATAAATTTCCTCAACTGTTCTGTTACCATCACAGTACATACATATTTGACCAGCTAAAGTATTTAGTGAAAAAAGAGTTCCGTCATAAGAACTTGCTCCTATGTAAAATTCTCCGTCTCTACGAATCTTGTAACCTATAATACGAGGCTTACGTTTGAATAGCTCTTCATATACACTTGGATGTATTCCTGTTTTCATGATAACTACTCCTTTGTATTTTTTATTAGCATAGCTATAGCCCTTTCGCTATTCTTTGAAAATTAACATTTCGTCTGGATCTACATTTATAATAGGCGATACCGTTAAAAGATCACGGTAAGATTTAATCTGTGAAACATATTCAATCATTCTAGGATGAGCATGAACAACTCTTCCTCGTTTCCAAATTTCTTGTAATGTATTTTCGCGAGTATTACCAATTTTAAAAGGACTTATACAATCAAACTTTACATCACCATTAGGTCTTATCAGAAGTGTACTGTTAGGTTCAGATAACTTAATTCGTAGTGAAATAGCCTCTTCCATTGAGATTGAAATTTCCGTTAGCTTTTCATACTCTGAAAATTTGGCTTCAGCAGTTTTGTAAACTTCCTTGATCTCTTCATCTGTTAACTCAATATCCTTGCTATTGAGAACTGCACGTCCCATATAGCTAAAAGGACCGGCTGCTATCCTCTTTGCTCCAAGAATATACGCTAAATCAAGCATTTCTTCAAAATAGTCCTTATTATGTTTCATTACCGTATGTGCAATAACAAGTGGTATACCTTCCTGTTTAATAAGATTGGCAGCATGAATAGCTTTTTTAAAAGATTCTACTCCGCGTATATGATCATGAATCTCTGGACGTGAACCATCAATGCTGATCTGAAACCAGTTGTAATTATACTTAGAAAAACGTTTTATATTAGCTTCATTAATCAGCATACCGTTAGAAATCACTACAAATGTTGCACCATGGTTATGGAAAATATCCATAATCTCAAATAGGTCATCTCCCAATAAAGTAGGCTCTCCTCCAGAAATAACACATTGAAAAACTCCCATATTACCTAGTTCTTGTGCAATATTTTTCCATTCTTCTACAGAAAGATCTGGAGTACTATTGTTCTCTATGCCCGATTGATTATAGCAATGAATACATTTTTGATTGCAGCTATGGGTAAGCTCTAATTGAACACCTAATGGGGCTTCAAAAAGATTGGGTATAACCCTTGCGTCTTGCTTTGCGGAAATAATTTTACGATATTGCTCAATATAATCTTGAACTTTAATAGTTTTGCCATAATTATCTGTGAGATGGATATTCTCAGGCTGAATATCGTCCACTAAACTTTTTACTGCAGAGTTGTCCATAAATCATATTCCTCCCTTTTCTTAGTTACTTTAATTTTTATATGTTTTTTACTAACTACTAAAATTAAAAACTGTAACGAGGCTCATATTCCACCAACTCATCATAAGTTCCCTCGAACTTAACCTTACCATCTAGTAATAGCAATACTCTATCACTTGGTTCCACGAAGGATAATCTATGAGCGATACTAATAACTATCTTTTCTTTAGCAATGGCACGTATTATTTTTGCAATTTCGTATTCAGATACCGAATCAATATCTGAGGTAACTTCATCTAACAAGATAACTGATGCATTTACCAAAAAAACTCTTGAAAGCATAAGTTTTTGTATCTGACCACTTGATAATGTTAGCCCATTATCACCAACAACTGTTTTAATACCATCTTCAAGTGTATCAATAAATCCATATAGACCAACCATTTTTAGTGCATGTATGATATCATTTTCACTAGCTAAAGGATTAACCATTCTTAAATTATTTTCTATCGTATCATTTATAAAAAAATTAGTTTTCGCAATGTATGCGACTTGCTTTCTTATGGAATTAAAAGTAAGCTTTTGTATGCTTAGTCCATTAAGCATAAGTTGACCATCAGTTGCATCATAAAATTTTAACAGCAATTTAAATAGAGTACTTTTCCCAACCCCATTTTCGCCTATGATGCTATACCACCCAGGTTTGTTAATACTGAAAGTCAGACCACTAAGAACCTCTGTTCCACCATTGTATGAAAAATGTAAGTCAGTTGCACTAATGCTTTCAATAATATCTATATCATTGGTATTATTAGAGCTCTCTTCAATCATAAAGCTCTCCATCTCAATGAGACGTTCAAGATTAGCACTATTTTCTTGTAACATTACATGTAATGTATTTATAGTTGCTAATGAACCAGCGAGCATGTTAAGGTACAAAGTAAATGTTATTAGATTTCCTATAGTGATATCACCCCCCCATATAAGTATTGCTGCTATATATAAGATAACTAGGTTAAATAAAGCAGAGACAAACTCGTTAGACATTGTCATATTTGCTCCTATTTTTACCTGTGATAAATATATCTTTCTAAAACCGTTTATTAAGCTATTAAAGTTTCTTGCTATACTATTTTCAACCCTAAAAGATTTAATACCATCAATAGCCTCGAATGTTCTATACAGGAAGCCTAAATATCTATCCTGATGCCGCAAAAAATCCTGCTGAACATTGTGCATGGCTTTCCTAAACATATGTGTAACAACTATAGTTATTGGAAAGAGTACTAAAGCACCGAGTGTAAGTGAGATTGATATATTGAACATAAAATACAATGCAATACCACTACTAACAATTACAAGAACTATATTTTTTATAAGTTCAGTTATTAAAATAACTGATCCTTGTATAGAATTCTCAAGTCGATTAATAACATCACTGCTAGCATACTTATCTAAGTCCTTTTTCTTCATTCTTAAAACTCTATTAAAGAGATTTTCTTTTATCTCATTTACTATTTGAAGTGCAAGATACGAAGATCGCATTGCTTCAAATCTCACAAATATAGCTCCAGTCGCTGATATCAAGAAATTTGCTATCAAAAACATCAGAGTTTCATTTACCTTATTCTCAGTAATGCTGTCAATTATCATCCCAATCATAAAAGGATATAAGCTCCCTAAGCTAGCGGTAATGACTATCAGTAAGGTTATTATAAAAATATTTTTTGTATGCTTTCTAAATATATATCTATATTTTATGACAAATCCTTTAAGTAAGTTTTTCATAAATATGCTTCACCATTCCTTGGCTCTGAAATGACAACTCAAAATAATAGTGTTATTTCGATAAAATCATAACAGAAGCCAATAATTCAAAGATTCATTGAAAGCCTGCAGTAATTCATATTTTTCAATTTTGAGTGTTAAAAAAGCACTCCAAAAAGTTGCCATTTTTTAAGCTTACTATCCCTATGCTATACACTCTCATCCCTCTCTTGAATCCTCTAAATAATGTATATTTATGAAAAACCTCTTCTGCTACTTTATTCTTAAGTGGTTTATTGGGGAGGTACTTGGAGATCATAACTCCAATATAAGTATATACAAAATCATGATCACACCAAAGCAACCAGGGATTATATGCTAAGTATGGATAACCTTAATTATATATCTCAAGATGACAAATACAATGATACTTGTAACCAAGTGCCTATAATATGCCAAGCAGTAAATCCCACCTGACAAAATACGTTTAATAGCTATGACTAAAAGTAAAAGAAAAATTAGTTTTACAATACCCTCGATTAAAATTTCAACACCATAACTAAGTAGATTTGCCTTGTTAAGTATATCAATTTTTTCGGCTACATTATTACCAGTTATATACCACTTCTTATGAAAAGAGGTTTCACGCGTATTTTGTAATTTATTGTCATTACTACTTCCAAAATAATATCATAATCACTATAAAATGTCTATAATAAATTCATATAGCTTCTATGATTAATTTAAATATATATTTATATTAATCTCTACACAAAACTCCAATATCCATACATAAAACCAAAAATCAACTCATTTTTTTGATACATTTAAAGCTCCTTGCTTTACAATTGTATAGAAGCTTATGAATTAGAACCTTGTATCCAAATAACACTACACTATGAACCGTTAAACTTGCAAAAAATTTTAAAAGATGCTATACTATTTTTGCAGAACGTATGTTCGCATCCTGTTTATAAAAAATCCTTCAATAGACTAACGCAAAAAGGAGCTGATGACACTTATTATGAATGATAGACAAATATTTGGCTCGTTTTTAAAGAAAAAACGCCACATCCAAGAAATAACCGTCCGAACAATGGCAGATAGAATAAACGTGACAGTTGGCTATTACTGTGATATTGAATCGGGGCGACGTACACCCATTGACCTTGATTTTCTTGATATAGTGATTAATGTCTTACAGCTTGATGACAAGGATAAGCAAACCTTTTACGACCTTGCAGGAAAAGCACGTTTGGCAGCACCACCTGATCTAACAAAATACATTAACGACAGCAAAGCTGCCCGCATTGCCCTTCGGGTAGCAAAAGAAAAAGCAAATGATGAAGATTGGGAGAAATTTATCAATGACCTTGAGAAGAAGGGGTAGATGAACAATGCTTGAGCTTAAAACACTCTATACGCTGTCACAAATACCATATATCACATATGATTCCTTAGACGAATATGCGGAAGCCCTTATAAAAGACTTCGACCCTAAATTATTAGAAACTCCTAGTGTAATTGATGTTGAAAGTTTTGTAGAATATTATCTGAACCTTACAGTTGACTACCGCCATATCTGCTCTGGTCGTAATATCCTTGGTATGACCGCTTTTAACGATGGAGTTGTTGATGTTATATGTGAGGATTCAGGGCAATCCGAAAAAATACACGTCAAAACAGGTACTCTCATCATCGACCCATCTCTTTGCATAAAAAGAAATATACCTCGATTACGCTTCACTGTAATGCATGAAGGTTCTCATTGGCTTTTACACAGAAAAGCCTTTGCAGAGAACAACCCCTTTGGTTCTGCTGGTATCTATAAAAATAAATTCCTTGCAGCTAAAGAAGGGCGAGTTGATTACAGCCGCTCTCAAAAAGAGCATACTGATATTGAACGTATGGAACGTCAGGCAGACTTTCTTGCTTCTGCTATCCTTATGCCCCGCCCATCACTCCGCATAGCTTTTAAGGAATTTTTCAATTTTTATAATGATAAACCCCGCCGTATTATACGTGGGACAAGCTATATTGATGATTTGTACGCCCAATATTTGCCTGAATATATTGCAAAGATTTTTAATGTATCCAAGCGTGCTGCTTTGATACGCCTTGAAAAATTGACGGCAATTGTAGATAAGTAGGATAGTTGGCTCTTTCTATACCTCTATGCTCGTCAAATAGCGAGCTTAATAAAATACTCCAAGGAGGTTATCAAATGAAAACCACAAACCGCTATGAAATACTATATGCTATTGCTATACATGGCTACGCACCGGAATTTTGGCCGGATATGGCTTTCCGAAGAAAAGGGCAATTCGATATTCCAGAGAAACAGAAAAAGATTAAATGCCCCTATTGTGGCAAGCTATTTATGACTATATGCATGTCTCGCAAACTAGAACTATATCGTTATCCAAAGAAAGCTAAAATAATTTGCCATGAATATAGGAAGTGCAGGGTCTGCTATGAAATGATAGGTGTTATTTACCAAGCTGGATAATGGTAAAGTAAAGCATGACTAAAATTGAATATTAACTGGCTCATCGTCCTTGCGGGCGATTAAGCGAATATCACGGAATCTGAAAAAGTGCTTGGAATGTTTGACTATCCCTACCCATTCTAGGGGCGGTAGTTTAAAAGCACCTTGACAACGGCTGCGATTTCGCAGATAAAAGCCACCCCGCTACGTATACGACCGGAACAAGTGGACAGGCATCATTCAATCGGTATTCATATAAATACCCGTGCCGAGTCCATATGGCTATCCATGATAATTCATAATGTTTGACGGGTCTTACAAGGCGGCAACTTTTTGTTGCTGTCTTATAAGACCCGTTTTATTTTTTGCTAATAAAGTTGTCGCCTTTTGTAGGACTCCCATGAAGGGAGTTTTAACAATGGCAACAACTTTTTTCTTTTTCAGCAGAACAGCCAAGTGCCGTTCCCCACCTCCTTCCTTCGATTTTGAACCATTTCAAAAATCGATCGGAGGAAAAATAATGAAAAATTACATAGACAACGATTACGCTATCAACAAAAATGCGAAAGGTATCGTTTACCGCTTCGCCGACCTAACCTTAGAGATTACATTAGAAGATTACTTGCGTGAAAATCCGGACAAAACTGAAACTGATTTTGCCGAATTAAAAGCTCTATCCGACAGTAATTACCTTGAGCAAGATAGATGTGATTATCGCCAAACACGAAAGAACATACCCTTTTATGATTTAGGCGAATCCAAGACCTGTGCTTCCCCGTCTCCAGAAGATGAAGTTATAGAACAGTCTATAAAGCAGTTGGAACAAGTCGAGATAAGAAAACAAAGAATGCTAGTAAAACAGGCACTGGATAAGTTCACTGATATTCAGCGAAGACGTTATCTGCTATATCACGTCCATGGCATAACAACAAGGAAAATCGCCACAATAGAGGGTGTAAAACACCAATCAATTATAGAGTGTCTTGCTTGGGCTGAGAAAAAAATTAAAAAATTTTTAAATAATGCTTAAAAACACCCTGCCAAAACACCGCTTTTTTCACGTTAAGTAGAGGATAAAAAATAACCCTCTCAATAAGAGGAAAAATTAAACCCCTCTGAACAACACCTTCTTTGATAAATACCAGCATCTACTGGTCATATACAGTAACTCAAATACGTTCCGGCTGTGACCCCCATAAGGGAAAGCGAAAGAGGAAGCGTCGCCATAGTCCTGTGTGCATAACATCAAGACTGCGATAACCGTTATTCCTCAAACAAGCTATTGGTACAGCTTGTACGCCAAAACCCACAGCAGGAGATAATGATACTTTCGTTCTGAACGCTTCACCGCATTGGACGACCCGCCATCAGCATGGGGGGAATGTCAGCTTTCAAACATTTATAGATGCTTGAAAGCTAACATTATGACGCTTTTTACCAAAAGCGGTTTGAAATACTCCCTTTGTCGGGGATGCATGGCAAATACGACAGTTAAATCAAAGCTAGAGCCACCGAGTCGGACTGTAGTCCGGCTCGTTACTGTGGTTTTGATTTTTAATAAATAGAAATGGAGTGATTCTCATGAAACAAGAACAAAGATTAATTAGACGTGGTGACATTTACTATGCCAACTTAAATCCCACTATTGGCTCGGAACAAGGTTATGTTCGCCCGGTACTTGTCGTTCAAAATGACCTTGGCAACAAAAACAGTCCTACTATTGTAGTTACGCTCATCACTAAAAATCTGCATAAGAATCCTTTACCAACTCACGTACTATTATCCTCTGCTTGTGGATTGGAAACAGATTCTTTGGCATTAGTGGAGCAAATACGAGCAATTGACCGTTCTCGCCTTACTAAATACATAGGACGAATTGGTCGTGAAGAACAAAGATTAGTCGATACCGGACTGGCTATATGCGTAGGAATTGAACAATACCGCTCAGAAAAGGGAGAAATGCTAATCCTAAGCCCTCTGCCTACAATGCGAGAGAAACTTTAGAGATAGTGGCTATTTGCTCGTTAAAAAAGGTTGGCAAGAACATAAAGAGGATTGTGACTTCTGTAATACAGGTAGAGGTCTAACATTTGGTGTCTTTAATATGAATGGGGGAATTTAGAATGAGTTTTGCTAAGAATTTAAAATCCATTATGAACGAACAAAACTTAAATCAGACAGATTTGTCAAATTTAACAGGCATCGGAAAACCCTCTCTTAGTCAGTATTTATCGGGAAAGAATCTTCCACATCACCGAAGAATTTCTGATATTGCCACTGCTTTGGGCGTTTCACCACAACGTTTGAGTGCTATTCACCAAGAGAAAACTTGTGAAATCTCACAAGTTATATCCAGTCAAAAAGTATCTATTGATGAAGCGGCAAGGCGTTTAGGTAAATCACAGCAATTTATTCGCATTGCCCTGCAAAATGGAGTAGCCCCTTTTGGCTTTGCAACTAAGGGTACCGGCAGTACCTATGATTATCATATCAGCCCTAAACTTTTTAATGAATATATCGGTGAAAAAAGTTGATTTTTCTACTTAAGATTCCTTGTCATGCCAGACAAAGTGCGCTACACTACAATCAGCTTTTGAAACTGACAATTTAAAAAATTGGAGGTTATCAAAACATGAGAAATCCAAATGGATACGGAAGTGTTGTACGATTATCCGGCAACCGACGACGACCCTTTTGTGTGAGAAAGACCATTGGCTTTAATGAGAAAGGACATCCTATCTACCAAGTCTTAGACTATGCTACAACAAGAGAGGAAGGTATGATTTTACTCGCAACCTATAATAAAGACCCTTGGGATGTGGACAAGGCCAATATGACCTTGGGTGATTTGTTTACGCTATGGTTGGAGAAAAAGTATCCCAAATTAGGAAAGTCTAATCAAAATTCTTTGAAGGGAGCATATCGCCACTGCAAGCCACTTGCATCGAACAAGTACACGAATATTAAAGCTTATCACATGCAAGAAACGATAGACTACTGCGGAGCTGGGTATTCCACACAGGGTGCAATTAAGGCACTTTGGGGACACTTGGACAGGTTAGCACTAGAACTGGATGTAACAATGCGAAATTATTCTACTCTACTACAATCCGCCCCTATCCCTGAAACAACAAAAAAGCCTTTCTCAGAAGAAGAAATTCAAATCCTATGGAAAATGAAAGATGTACCGTGGGTAGATTCGGTTTTGTTCTTGTTATATTCCGGCTTCCGTATTTCGGAAATGCTAGATTTGTCACCCAAGAGTTTCAATCTCGAAAATAACACAATCACAGGCGGAACAAAGACAAAATCAGGCAAAGATAGGATTGTTCCTATTCACTCTAAAATCCTCTACATCGTAGAACGCAGATTAAAAGAAAGCAATGGTCAATACCTTTTTACACACGAGCAAAAACAATGTAAGGACACTACCTATAGGCTGTTTTGGCACGATATTATGAAAGCGGCAAATATGGAACATACTCCACATGATTGCCGCCACACCTTCCGCTCTCGTTTAGATTCTGCTGGTGCAAATAAGAAATGTATAGATTTGATGATGGGGCATAAATCCAAGGATGTTGGAGAACGTGTTTATACTCACAAGACAATTGAGGAACTCAAAGCTGCTATTGAACTAGTTACTGACTAGTAACACAGGGCTTGAAATTGCAAGGATTTTAGAAATTTTGTTGGTATTATATCATAATCACTTAAAGGCAATTAGCAATTAAAAAATAGTTTAGGAAAAATCCCAAACTATTTTTTAATCAGCAGCTTTAAGTTTATTTGATTTTATTATGACAGTTTATTTTGTGCTAATTCTTCAAGCATAAGTTTTTCTAAGCGATCAATATCCGTGAAAACAATTTTTGCTCCTAAATTAGTAAAAGACTCCCACAGCTTACCCGTAGGAGTCATAATTTACAAACCATTTTTTATACCCCGCTCCGGTATGCGGCGAATATTTGACGAACCATCTTTTATACCCCGCTCTGGTATGCAGCAAACATTTAAGTGTGATAATTCCTTATCACACTTAAATTATATCCAAATTCCACAAAAATGTAAATTTTTGTTATTATATCACAATCACCCAAAGACAATTAGCAATAAAAAAATAGCTTCGGAGATTTCCCAAGCTATATAATTAACATCTTTATGTAACTATCTCGAATTATATGCTTCCCTTACTGCTGCTTGCATTTGTGCTCCCCACGTAGGATTGTTGTTTACGACACCTAAAAAGTGTATGCATATGTGTCCGTTCATACCGTTACCGCTGATAGTAGAACCGGCATGAGGCATACTGTGTATAGAAGCAGCAATGGTTCTGCCTTCAATAGCAGGCCATGTAACTAGCACCGGACGTGGATCCCATGACCATCTACCGCCATTGGCTTCAAAGATAATTCTGGAATCTTCCGAAGTTATAGCTTCCACATCAGCATGTCTGCCATTGGAAAAGTTTCTAACATAGTATGTCTTGCTGGTACGTACATCATATACTTGTATGGTACTGCCCATTGGCAAAATACCTCGAACCTCATTCCAAGTAAGCATTTCAACAGCACCTGCCTGAAAATATGAGCTGCGTACAGGTTGTTTACGTATAAACTCTGAAGATACATAACCGGAAACTCCATTAACATTTACAGCAGAGAAGCCGTATGGATTGAAGTTAGTCACAACTACCACTGTACCAGGTTGTAATAAACTTATACGATAGTAATCTGTAGAGGGTCCACTACGTAGGTTTAAAGCAGCTGTAGTGATAAAGTTTTCTGATGATATAGCATTGTCTGTATAAAGAAGATTAGAACTGCTGCTATTAGCGTATGCTGATCCGGTAAAGCAAAATAAAAACACTAACATTGTTACTGCTAAAGCCATAAACCTTGTGCTAAGATGGCTTTTATACGAACTTGTCATTAAATAAGCACCTCTTTGTCGATTATTTCCATCTGTTAATATGCTTGTACACCTCAAAAACTACCTTGGACATAATTCGACAATTATCCGTAGATTCCTGCTAAATATTTCATTTATTACATATAAGTGCTTGTCCTTACCTCCAAACACAGCAGAATAATTCTCATATATCTACATGCTTCACTGCAATCCCTCTCCGATTAATTTATTCCTTGCAGCCAAGCACATAATACAATCTACGCACTTAATATATAGCATTTCAACTCCACATTTTTCTGCTAACTTTCTCGCTTTATCAATATGCTCCTTTGTATCGCATTTACTGACTAATATATTTTCCATGACAACTCCCACCTTAAGGCGATATTTATATATATAAATATACTTTCTTTTTTTCAAAAACCCTGTCTGATATATAACCTAATTGTGAAAAGATTTACAAAAAACATAATAAAAAGCTGATATTATCCATTTTCTTTCCTGGAAATTATCAGCCTTGCGTTTTGCTCTATCCAAACAAAAAAGCCGGTAATTAACCGACTTTAAATTCATTATATGATAATGCAGATAAGCCCTCCATTGCCGTCATTTATGACCCTCTCTAACGTTTCTTGGAGTTTTTCTTGTGCATTTTCAGGCATTCTATAAAGTTTTCCTTGAATTCCTTCTCTTGTTAGTTCATAAAGTGACTTGCCAAAGATGTTTGTTTCCCATATCTTTTGTGGGTTATCTCCAAATTCATTGGTTATGTAACTAATAAGCTCTTCACATTGCTTTTCTGTACCTATTAAAGGAGTTAGTTCTGTGGTAATATTGGCTCTGATAAAGTGGTAAGAAGGTGCTGTAGTCTTTAATTTTACACCAAATCCTCTGCCTTGTTTAATTAACTCAGGTTCTTCCAAGATCATTTCATCCAGGGTAGGAGTAACGGTTCCATATCCGGTGTTCCTGACTTCGTTCAGTCCTGCAACAATTTTATCGTAATCTTTTTTCATTAATGCTAATTCTTTCATGAGTTTCATCAACTTTTGTTCACTGTCAAATTCAAAACCGGTTTGCTCTTGCAATACTTTATAATAGAGATGTTTTTGAGAGTTTATATCTACATATGCTGTTCCTGTACCAAGATTCATATCTTTTAAAATAACATCAGCAACATTTTCTTCAGTAGACAATGCTTCTATAACACTATCTATATCCCTTATTTTTCGTATATTCTCTGTTGCCTTGTTTACACTTTCCTGATAAGCATTTCTCAACCAATGTCCTTCAATAAGTTCTTCAACCCATGATGGCAGGTTAATGCTGATTTCAACAACAGGAAATTCATAGAGAGCTTCTACCAATACAAGCATAATGTCTTCTTCTTTTAAATTTGATACATCCATAGGCAATACAGGAGCTTTATACTGCTCTTCAAGCTCATGGGCAAGTTTGTAAGTTTCTTCTGAATCTGGGTTGATTGAATTTAAAATAATTATAAAAGGTTTGTTTAGGTTTTGCAGCTCCCATATAACCCTTTCCTCAGCCG
>Ga0123355_10001091_pt1 | contig 37485 bp, 33 predicted proteins | sample TergutEmb28metaG_3_FD_89872 | JGI IMG/M metagenome (GOLD analysis project Ga0123355, IMG submission 89872) | Embiratermes neotenicus P1 segment gut microbial communities from Petit-Saut dam, French Guiana - Emb289 P1 | ecosystem: Host-associated > Arthropoda: Insects > Digestive system > Gut ...
CATTCATAACCATATGCGCACCGGGCAGCGGCACAGTTAGCCTAATATCATGCCCTTGCCAGTTGAAATGTGCAGAAGTTTCCTGCAAACCCACAGATTCCGCAGATATGATATTTTTCGAGCTTGGATAAAGCACTTTGAAGAGATTTATTTTAGCCGCCGCAATTTCGCTGGTTAAAAGCGAATCATCGCCGTTTAGAATCACAGTGCCGTCTGGTTTTAAACCGTCAACAATTTCCAGCTTTGCATGAAGAATACCTTCCCGATTTTCGAAATTTTCTATGTGCGCATCGCCTATGTGGGTGATGACAGCTATATCCGGTGCACCAATAAGGCTTAATTCGTGAATTTCCATTGCGTGGTTCATACCCATTTCAAGTACCAGCACTTCGTCGTCGGGCTCTAATTGAAATATGGACAGCGGCATACCAACGTCATTATTGAAATTACCAAGTGTCTTTTTTGTTTTGTATTTGCGTGCAAGAACGTGGAAAATCATGTCCTTGGTCGTGGTTTTTCCCGCACTGCCGGTAATGGCGACCACCTTTACATTATGAATGCGGCGGTAGTAGCCCGCCAATTCCATTAACGCGCGACGGGTGGATTTTACCAAAATTAACGGTATACCGGCGGTGATATCGGCACGTTCGGTAAGCGCACAGACTGCGCCGTTTTCTGCCGCGGCGGCAATATAATTGTGACCATCGAAAGTTTCACCTACTATTGGCACAAAAAGTGCGCCGGGAGTAATTTTTCTGGTGTCTGTTGATACGCTGGTTATTGTGGCTTCTATCGGATTTATCACTTGCCCGTTACAGGCCTGTGCAATGTCGCGAATGCTTAGTTTCATGCTACGTCCTACTTTCAATAGCTTGAATGGCCGTGTCGTAATCGCTAAATGGATATTTCGTCGTACCAACTTCCTGATAGTCTTCGTGGCCTTTGCCGGCGATGATTAAAGCATCTCCTTTTTGCAGCATTTTTACGCCTGCGAAAATGGCATCTTTGCGGTTTTCGCAAATTTCGCATGAGGTGACGGTTTGTTTTACGCCTTCTTCCGCATGGGCTATTATTGCGAATGGGTCTTCTGTACGCGGGTTGTCGGAGGTGAGAATACAATAGTCCGAAAGTTCGCCTGCAATGCGCCCCATGATAGGACGTTTTGTTTTGTCGCGGTCGCCGCCGCAGCCGAACAGGGTGATTACTCGCCCCTGCGTCACTTCCCGTACGGAATTGATTATATTCTGCAACCCATCCGGCGAATGGGCGTAATCCACAAAAATTTGTACGCCTAAGTTATTCGGTACAGACTGAATACGCCCCGGTACACCGGAAATTTCAGATACAGCTTTGCGAATCTCCATTGTGTAGTCGGGAACCGTATCTGCTTTGCTAAATTTTGCATTGATGTTTAACGCGATGGCCGTACCGATGGTCGCCAAAATATTGTATATGTTAAATTTCCCGCTTACAGGCAAGTGAAACTTTTGGCCCATAAGTTCAAAGGTTGAACCATGCGGGTGATATTCTATATTTTTTGCCTGCAAACCTGTGTCTGAGTTTATGCCGTATTTTATGGGCTTGCCTTTGAAAAATCTTAGCATCGTCGGCGTATATTCGTCGTCATCGTTTACTATGGCAATTTTGCTTTGGGCAAACAATTGCGCTTTTGCAAGCGCGTAGTTTTCCATTGTACCGTGGAAATCCAAGTGGTCTTGAGTAAGGTTGGTAAACACACCCACGTCAAATGTCAGTCCTTCCATTTTGAATAGTGCCAGCGCATGGGACGTCACTTCCATTACAACGTCCTGCACGCCAAGTTCAACCATTTTAGCAAAAATGGCATGAAGTTCCAGCGGGTCTGGCGTGGTAGACGTTGCATACGGGATATCAAGCTGCGTATCCCCTACCCTTGCGCCTACTGTACCAATTAGACCGACTTTGTGCCCTAGCTTACGCAGGAGTTCTTCTATAAAATAAGTAGTGGTTGTTTTGCCGTTTGTGCCGGTTACACCGATTAGGCGCAATTTTTTTGCAGGGTGCCCGTAATAGTTTGCGGCAACGTGCGCCATGGCTTGGCGGGTATTTTGCACGCGAATGACCGTTAAATTTGAAGGATAACTATCAGCGGCTTCCGCCACCATAACCGCCGCTGCCCCGGCTTCCGCCACAGGTTTGATAAAATTATGCCCGTCAAAATTTAAACCGCGTAAGCAAATGAATAATGCACCCGGTTTAACTTGCCGTGAATCTATTGTTACCGACGATATTTCAGTATTTTCACCTATTTGAATTATTTCGTGGGGTATGCCGTCAAGTAATTTATTTAAGTTCATATGTTACCTCCATCGAATTTTTATAACACGATTGTAACAGATTTGAAATAGAAATGGGAGAGTAATTATACATCTTTCTTAATCCTCAAACCGCACACTCACCAGCTTAGATATCCCCTGTTCTTCCATAGTCACACCGTACATATGATCCGCCGCCTCCATGGTGCCTTTGCGGTGGGTTATTATTATGAATTGTGTCCCCCGGGCGTACTCCTTCAAATATTTTGCAAAACGCGCCACGTTTGCGTCGTCCAGCGCAGATTCTATTTCGTCCAACACGCAAAACGGCGACGGCTTTAGCCGTAGAATTGCAAACAGCAGCGCTATGGCAGTAAGCGCGCGCTCGCCGCCGGATAGCAGCATCAAATTTTGTAAGGATTTGCCCGGGGGCTGTGCCGTAATTTCTATGCCGGACTCCAGCACGTTTTCTGTATCTATCAAACGCAACGCCGCTTTACCACCGCTGAACATCTGCCGGAAAACTTCCTCGAAATGTTCACCAATCAGCTTAAACTGGGCAGCAAATTGCGCTTCCATTTGCTGTGTAAGCTGTCCGATAAGGTCTGACAAAGTCGTTTCTGCCTCAAGAATATCCTCCCGTTGGGCCGCTAAAAAGTCATAACGCGTTTTGATTTGCTTGTATGCATCTATTGCGCCAATGTTTACGTTGGTTAACGTAGAAAGTTCCGCTTTTAAATCTTGCATCATGCGGCGAAGGGCAGTTGCGCTAATATCTGTACGCTTATGTGCCAATGCTTGCTGATGGGTCAGGCTGTATGCTTCCCATATTTCGTCATGCAGGCGGCGGCTTGTGGCATCCAATTGTTCTTTACGCATTTCCAGGCGCGCAAGTTCACGTTCAATTAAAGAGGAGGAATCCGCATGAGTGCGCTCGTCTGCTTCTGCTTTGGTTATCGCCGCGCCCAGTCTGGTTTTTTCCGCTTCCACTACAGCTAATTCTTGGCGTATTTCTTCAAGGCGGAATTTTAATGCCACCATGCCTTCGATGATTTTTTCACGGTCTGCTGTTGCCTTCTCTGTGGCTTTTTCACTGAAAGAAATTTCGGCTAAAAGCATACGGCGTTCTTCTGCAAGCACTGCTTCCTCACGCTGCAAGCGTTCTACATTACGCCGGGCCTCGCCAACCCATTCTGTGCGGCGGCTAATTTCTATTTTTAGGTCGGTCAAAATGTCGGTTTCTTCTGTGTGCTCCAGCCGGCTTTGCTCAATTTGATGTTGGTAATTTTCCAAGCTTTCACGGGCTTTTTGTACATTTTCTTCATAGGTTTGCACTTCCGCTTTTGCGGCGCGTATCGCAAGGTTTGCTTCCACCAAAAGCTGCATGATTTTGTCGTTTTCTTCGTTGTACTTTGCGGCAAGTGTATCCAGATTTTTTAGAGATTCCTCTGCATTGGCCAGCCTATCTTTAAAGCGTTCGTTTTCTAGGGTTATCGCCTGCTCTTTTTCACGTGCCGATTTTAGGGTTTCTTCCGTGGCTTGGCGTTTTTCGCGCAGGCTTTGCTTTTGCTGGGTCAGCTCGTCTAGGCTTGATTGAAGGGCGGCCACCTTTATTTTCAATTCCTCTAATTGACGCGCCCGGCCTATAATTCCCGCTGTTTGGCGGTTTGTGCCGCCGCCTGTAATTGCACCGCCCGGGCTTAACCGTTCGCCGCCAAGCGTTACAATTTTGTATGCATACTTGTATTTTTTGTTCAACGCCAGGGCATTGTCCATGTTGTCCATTACAATAATATCGCCAAGTAGTTGAGCAATGACTTGAGCGTACTCCGTATCGTAGGTAACGAGGTTTGAGGCTAAGCCTATAAAACCCGGCTCGTTAGCGATGCTAGACGTATGAATATGCTTGCCCTTTACAGCGTTAAGCGGCAAGAATGTTGCGCGCCCGCCACGGGTTTCTTTTAGCATGCTTATTGCCAGTTTTGCGTCACTTTCCTGCTTGGTTACTATGTTTTGCGCCGCGCCGCCTAAGGCGGTTTCTATCGCAATTTCGTACTCCTGTTCAACACCGATGAGTTCACTAACCGCGCCACATATTCCCGCAAAATTTGGGTCTGTAGCTTTTTTGCGTAACACCGTTTTTACACTTTGGTAAAAACCTTCTTGCTGTGCTTCCAAGTCTGCTATAGCACGGTGGCGGCCTCGGGCAATTGTAAGGGCTTCTTGCGCTTGGCGCAGCGCTTGATCCAGGACTTGATTTTCTTCCACCAATTGCTGATATGCAGACGCATACGCCCGGACGTTGTTTTTTATGCGATTCAAATCTGACACACATGACTTCAAAGCCTTTTGTGCTTCCCCAGCCGCTTGCTTTTGCGCTTCTATTTTGGAATCGTGGTGCATTATTTCGTTGTCCAGCCGCTCTTTTTCGTCTTCTAGGCGAAGATATGTGTTTTCCGCCTCCGTTACGCTTGCGCGGCTGTTTGCTGCGGCTGTTAGTGCGTCAACAATGGCTTGATTATGGGCTTCAAGCTCTGCAGAACTTTCCCGCAGTACATCTTCCATTTTGGCGGAAAGCTTCAAATGTTGGTTAAGTTCATTGTTTAATTCGTCCAGCTTTGCTTGAGCGGTATTGCGGGCTTCTTCCTCTTTATTACGCTCGGCAGACTTTTCAGCCAGTGCGGCCTCACGCTTTTCTACTTCACCAATAAGGCGCGCCCGCTCCGCTGCAAGTTGCTCCTTTTTGTTTTCTAAAAGCTTGCTGCCGCCTTCAGTTTTTTCTATTGCGGTGGTAACTTCCAGCAGAGATTCATTGGCGCGGCGATATGCTAAGTCCAGTTTTGCGGCATGATTTTTAAGCCCTTCACCTGCTAGGCGAGCTTCGCTAAGTAACCGCGAACCGTCTTGGAATTGCGCTGTGCTGTTTATCAAAGTTTCTTCTATTTGGGCAAGCTCTGTATCAATTTTGCTGATTTCGTCCAGGAATACATTTATGTGTGCGCTCTTGTATTGGTCGCGCAAGGCTAAATAACGCTTAGCTTCTTCGGCCTGGCCTTCCAGGGGTGCTAACTGTTCTTCCAGGTCTATGATAATATCGTCTACACGTTCGCGGTTTTGCTTTTCCCGCTCCAGTTTTGCCATTGCCTCGTTACGTCGGGTTTTAAATTTGCCAATTCCGGCGGCTTCTTCAAAAATTAGGCGTCTGTCTTCGGAGCGCACACTTAAAATTTCGTCTATTCTCCCCTGCCCTATGATGGAATATCCGTCACGCCCCACGCCCGTATCCATAAATAACATCTGGATATCCTTTAAACGGCACGGCTCACCATTTATTGAATATTCGCTTTCGCCGGAGCGATACACCCGCCTTGCGATAGAAATTTCCGCAAATTCTAAAGGAAGTTTGCCGTCCGAGTTATCTATACGCATAACAATTTCCGCATAACCCAAAGGGCGCCTGTGCACCGTGCCTGCAAAAATTACATCTTCCATTTTGCCGCCGCGAAGCTGCTTTGCGCTTTGTTCGCCCAAGACCCACCGCAATGCGTCCGCGATGTTCGACTTACCGCTGCCATTTGGGCCAACTACGGCATTAAGCCCCTTAGAAAGGTCTAGCGTGGTGCGTTCCGCAAAAGATTTGAAGCCCGAAAGTTCTAATCGTTTTAAGTACATTAAATTTCTCCAATTTTTCCTGTCTCTATGACTAGTATTACCTGTAGATTATGCTATAATAGGTGAAAGAACGCAAGGGAAGTGTGAAATATTTGCGTAGCAAATTTTCATACCAACCCGTTGAAAAATCTTTTTCAACAATATGCCCGCCGTCAAAGGCGGCATGTATTCAATTATTACTTAACTACTTTAGGAGGCGGTTTTATGGTAAAGTTTTTAGCAGGCCTTAAAGGTGAAGGCAAAACCCGCAAACTCATTGACATGGCCAATGAAAATGTAAAAGTTACAGACGGACATTTGGTGTTTATCGACGACGATAAGCGTCATATACATGATTTACACCGTGATATTCGGTTTGTGGAAACTGAAAAAGGGCTTTTAGCGAATTACCGCGAGTTTATTGGTTTCATTTTGGGGATATTGTCCCAAAACAACGATATTACACATATTTATGTAGATGGCTTAAGCAACATCATCTGTAATATTTGCGACATTACACCGGAAAGCGCAGATTTACTTAAACTTAAAAAACGCTTAGAGGAACTTTCCGAAAAAGAAAATGTTGAATTTATCATGTCATTCCATTGCAACAAAGAAGATTTACCGGAAGAAATTAAAGCGGCACTTATATAATAATAGCAAAAACCTCTTGCGCAATGTGTCTTTTCACAGTACGCAAGAGGTTTTTTTACATATTTCAGCTTTTTACTTAAACGTATCCGCTACAACACCCAATTCCTTAGGGATATCAATATGTTGCGGACAAATTGGCACGCAAGCACCGCATTTAATGCATGCATCCGCACGGTGGCCATTTGGTATGGTTTTATACATCATAGACGTGTTCCATTCAGCACTGCCGCGCTTTAATTCGTTGTATGAAGAAAAACAGTTGGCAATATCAATATGAACGGGGCATTCGCTATGGCAATATTTACAGGCCGTACAGGGTATGCCGCCGGCTTTTGCAATTTCGTTCATCACTTTATCCAAAAGACCCATTTCGTCGGATGTTAGCGGTTTCATGTTTTGGAAAGTTTTCAAATTATCTTGTAGCTGTTCCAGATTGGACATACCGCTAAGCAGGCACGATGTACCTTCTAAGTTTGCGGCGTATTGAATTGCCCAAGATGCAACAGAACGGCCGGGATTGTAGGCTTTCAGCAGTTTTTCCGCGGCGGCCGGAAGGCTTGCGAGCGAACCGCCTCTGACCGGTTCCATTACAATAATCGGCACGTTATGCTTAAGGGCAACGGCTTGCCATTCGGCAGCAGGGCCACGCAAATTGTCGATGTAGTTTTGCTGGAGCTGAACAAACTCAACCTCCGGGTGTCTTTCAAGTAGACGCTCGAGGTGCGGTGTTGTTCCGTGGAAAGAAAAACCAAGATGCTTGATAAGACCTTTCTTTTTTTGTTCCATGCACCATTGGAATAGACCTTTATCTTCAACAGACTGCTCGCCACCGTCGTTTAGGGAATGCACCAGGTAGAAGTCAATATACTCCAAACCTGTACGGCGTAAGGATTCCGCAAAAAGCTTTTCGCAATCTTCCGGGGATTTATGGACTTCCCATGGGGGCAGCTTGTCTGCGACAAAAAATTTGTCACGTGCATGACGCTTAACGAGGGCCTTGTTTAGCCTTACTTCCGAGTTTTGATATACATATGCGGTATCAAAATAATTGTAACCGCTGTCCAAATAGGTATCAACCATTTTTTCAAGTTCGGCATCATTGGGCGGCATACGCATGGCACCAAAGCCAAGCGGGGTTTTTAATGCTGGGTTTAAGTAGTCTGGGGCTGTTAATTTTTGCATGGGGTAATCAATCCTTTCGGTTTCAATTTAAATAATAATAGCACAGTGTTACTACTTTGCAAATGGGATGGTCAGAACTGCTTTACAAGAAATACCAAATCGCGAAGATATATCTGCATCTGTACATATCAAGTCCATACGAAATTCGCCGTCTGCATTATGCCGCAAAAGGCTTGGCTCGTTACAACCAAGCAAAGAACAGAAACTTTCGACAGTTAAGTGTTGGGGGGTGTATCCTGCTTTTTTGCCAGTCTGCGTGAGCAACAAATCCATACATTGGCTTATGGAAATAGAGTCGCTACTTGTTAGATGCAGCACGCCATGTTTATTGGTATCCACACAATATTTAATGGTATTGGCCACATTTTTTGCAGAATTAAAACTCATGTACAAGTTTGCATACACCGGAGGATTACCTGTTTCTGCTTGTTTGAGAAATTCTGCCACAGTTTGGCTATCCATGATTTTTGGCAGGCGAATAATGAGGCACCGGTCACCCAGCCCTTTTTGCAATAATTTTTCGCAAGTTTGCTTGAACTTACCATATTGGCTTATTGGATAAGGAGTGTCTGCCTCTGAATGCTGCCCCCTAACGTCACCGTCGAATACATTTGCTGTGGAGATGAAAATGATTCGCCCATGGGTATTTTGCAAATATTTTTCCAGTTGTTTATGAACTTCAAGCTGCTGTTCGAAGTTACCGGTTAGCGATGAGATAATCAAATTGGGCCGGACAGTTTCTAGCAAAGTGTTAAGGCTTGAAATATCCGTGATATCGAATTTATGCCAGTATTCATCATCAATATCTGTGGGCTTGTTGCGGTTAAATGTGCCGGAAACCTCATATTTTTCTGAAAGCACCTGAAATAAAGGCTTGCCAACTGTTCCGCTTGCGCCAAGGATGAGTATTTTCATAACGAATTGCCTCCTAGTCAGTTGGTGATTTTTTATCACAATTAATTATAACACACATTTCTGTTTATCTTGACAGGTTAAGCCTGAATTGAGTATAATATCTTGCAGTATGAAATTCCGGCTAGTCGTTTGCCAGAAGACAAACTGCTCGCCTATGCATCGGAGGAAGCTATAATGATTAGCCCAAAAAGAAGAACGTCTAAAGCCCGCCGCGATAAAAGACGCAGACAAACATGGAAAATAGCAATGCCAACTATCACCACATGTGATAAATGCAGCGCACCTGTACAATCTCATCGCGCGTGTAAAGCCTGCGGCACATACAAAAGACGTGAAGTTTTACAAATTGCAGAATAATTAAGTACGGACTAACGATTACAAGCCATTAAAACAAATGGCTTTAGGTGTCGAAGTCCGTATTTTTTATTCTTTAGGAAGTTGCTATGTTTTGGATAGTAGAAAGCGGCAGAGCCGCTATTTTAATTATGCTTTGAAAGGAGTATGGCATGAGCAAACTAACCATTGCCGTAGACGTTATGGGAAGCGACCTTGGCCCTTTTGCCGTAATTGAAGGGGCACTTCAAGCTGCTCACGAGTTCCCGGATGTAAACTTAGTGCTTGTAGGTGATGAAAATATTATTCGTACAAAACTAGAAAAAACGCCCAACGCCCCTACTTTTGAAATACTCCATGCCCCAGAAGTTATTGGTTTTGACGAACAGCCAACCACCGCTATAAAGCAAAAGAAAAACTCGTCTATGGTAGTGGGGCTAAAGCATCTAAAAACCGGTAACGCACAAGGGTTTGTTTCCGCGGGTTCTACGGGTGCGCTTTTGGTTGGGGTATTTACTTTTCTAAAACGTAAGCCAGGCATTCAGCGGCCTGCACTTTGTGCGCTTTTGCCTACAAAAACAGGGTTTACTTTGCTGCTCGATTGCGGCGCAAATGCGGAAGTTAAGCCGTCATATTTGCTGCAATTTGGCCAGTTAGGTGCAGAATACATGCAAAATTGTATGGGTATAAAAAATCCCCGGGTTGGGCTTGTAAACATCGGCACAGAAAAAGAAAAGGGTACTCCCCTGCTTCAAGAAGCTTACGAACTGCTGGAAACTTCCGAGCTCAATTTTATTGGCAACATCGAAGGGCGCAGCATTCCCGCTGGGGATGTTGATGTAGCCGTTTGCGATGGCTTTGTTGGTAATGTTGTGCTTAAATTAACCGAAGGGCTTTCAAAAACCCTTATGGGCATGATAAAAGAAGAGCTGATGGCTTCTACCATATCTAAAATGGGCGCGCTTTTAGCAAAAGGGGCTTTTGGCAGGCTAAAAAAACGTTTCGATTACCGGGAAGTGGGCGGTGCGCCATTTTTAGGGCTGGAATCGCTTGTGGTTAAAGCCCACGGCTCGTCAGACGCACTGGCAATAAAAAATGCAATACGGCAGTGTATTAACTATGAAAAAGGGAAGCCACAACAATAGATATGAGAAAGGGTAGTTCAAAAATGGAATTCGAAAAAATTAGAGATGTTATTGCAGAACAAATGGGCATTGAGAAAGACAGTATCACCCCGGAGACAAATTTCCAAAAGGATTTAAACGCAGATTCATTGGATCTTTTTCAAATTATATCTGAATTAGAAGATATATTTGACATGGAGTTTGATAGCGACGATGCCGAAAAAATTGCTACTGTAGGCGACGCTGCCCAATACGTAAAGAAAGCTTTGGGTGCATAATAATTTATGAGTGACGCATTACAAACGCAATTAGGTTACGATTTTAAACGTACAGCATTACTGCGCCAAGCAGTAACGCATTCTTCTTTTGTGCATGAGCAAGGGCTTGGTGCAGATGAATCTAACGAACGCCTGGAATTTTTGGGCGATGCTGTGTTAGAGCTTTGCATAAGCGACTTTTTGTATCACAAATATTCCAACCTGACAGAGGGGCAGCTCACGCAACGCCGGGCAAACCTTGTTTGCGAGTCAACATTAGCAGGCGTTGCCCGTACTTTAAAACTTGGGGATTATCTGTTATTGGGGCAAGGCGAAGCAAGGGAAAAAGGGCGGGAGAAAGATTCTATTCTATCCGATGCTTTAGAGTCTGTATTTGGGGCAATTTTCCTGGATGGCGGCATAGACGCCATACGAAATATAATTTTTGGTATATTCGCCCCGCTTGCAGAAAAAGCAAAAAAGCAAAAAAAAGACAGCAAATCTACTTTGCAAGAGTTGCTACAAAAAAACAGCCGGGAAACGGCTGTTTACGAAATAATTAGTGAAAGTGGCCCATCACACCAAAGGCTGTTTACTTCTAATGTATCTCATATGGGCAAAATGCTTGGCAAAGGCCAAGGCCGCAGCAAGAAAGAAGCGGAGCAAAATGCAGCAAAGGTGGCACTGGCTAAAATAAAAAAATAAGCGATGCAAAATAAAACGGGCGAACGCAGTTCGCCCCTACTGCTGCATTTCCGACACTTGTAGGGGCGAACTGCGTTCGCCTGTTGTTTGAATTACACTTTGTCTAATACCACCGCTACCTCGTGCAAATCTTTGCACACGGCATTTGCCATCTTGCAAGTTTCTTCCGAAGGCGATAGTAAGTCCGGGATTACAATCACTTGCATACCTGCGCGATATCCGCCCTCTGTACCGGCGGCGGAATCTTCCAGCACAAGGCAATTTTCGGGTGCAACTCCGCAAACGCTTGCTGCCTTTAGGAATATGTCCGGGTTCGGCTTGCTTAATGCAACTTCGTCCCCGCCAACTATAACATCAAAACGATGTGCTATATTTGCCAATTTCAATTTATGCGTGGCTCTTTCCTTTCTTGTGGAAGTGGCTACGCATTTTTTTACGTTCAATGCTTCCAGCCGGTCAAGCAGTTCGAGAAGCCCCGGTTTGATGGGGATACCATGCGTTGCTATATACTCATCCATGTATGCATAGGACACTTGATAGCCTTTTTCGAAATCAAATTCCGGCATAATTTCATTTGCTATTTTTTTGCAGCTTTCGTAATTTGTGCCTATCATACTGTGGAATGTTTTCAAAAATAATTCACGTGAAAAGTCGGGCACTTGCTGCGCAACAGCAACCTCCCAGCCTTTAATTGATAACATTTCTGTATCCAGCATTGTGCCGTCCATGTCGAATATGACAAGTTCCGGTTTTTTAATTGACATGTGTAAATTTCCTTTCTGTAATTATACTCCGCCACCTAAAAACCCCTTACGAACCACACTACAAGCACGATAACAGCTATGTTAATAATAACAGCCAGCGGCACCAGCAACTTAAATTGCCAATGCTGTGTCTTGTGGCGTAAAATTCTCATGCCCAAAAACGCGCCAATACCTCCCATTAGAAACGCGCATGTTAGAAGCGTCGCTTCGCTTATACGCCATTTGTTCTTTGCGGCTCTGCGTTTGTCTGTGGCATACAGCGCAAACACAATGATGTTCCAGATTACAATAGCAGCAATGGCTATGATTACAATTGTAGTGTTCATTTGTTATTCTCCTTTTGAATAATTAAGTTGTAGCGGCGCAATACACCGCTCTAAAATGCCTTGCATGTGGCTGATGGCAACGCCGTAATTTGTCATGGGTACGCCATTTTGCTGTGCTGTGCGTCCACGATAGTGCATTTCGCGGGCGTTTAACATACAACCGCCGCAGTGAATAATAAGCTTAAAGCTTTCCAAATCCTGCGGAAAATCTTCGCCGGAGGAAAAAGTATAAACTGGCTTTGCGCCTGTGTGTGCTTCTATCCAGCGTGGTATTTTTACAGTCCCGATATCGTCGCATTGCCTGTGGTGGGTGCAACCTTCGGATATCAAAATGTGGTCGCCGGTTTTGATTGTGTCAATGACATGCGCGCCACATACGGCTTCTTCCAGTACGCCTTTGTACCGCGCCATAAGAATGGAAAAAGACGTAAGCCCTACATTTTGCGGCGTTTTTTCCGCTACCGGCGCAAAAACTTGGCTGTCGGTTATAACCAGCTTTGGTGGATGCCGCAGTTTTTTCAGCGTAGTTGTAAGGTCTGCCACTTGCGTAACAATGGGAATGGCCCGTGTGTCCAGTATATCACGAATCACCTGCTGCTGGGGCAAAATTAATCTGCCTTTTGGTGCGGATTCATCTATATGGACGACGAGTACCACTACATCGCCGGGGGATAGCAAGTCTGCTACAAGTTGCTGCGGGGGCGTTGTGTCTGCCTTGTAAAGTTGCGCAAGTTTTTCTTTTAGTACAGGTATATTTTCGCCTGTAAGGGCGTTTACGCAAAGTTCGCCAGGTCTGTTAAATGTGGCGTTGGAGTTATTGTACACCGTTACATATTTCACATCAATTTCATCAAACAAGTCTACCAAAGCCCTGTCATAGTCTGAAAGTTCTTCGTCCACGCCAATGACCAAGATGGCTACATCTGTTTTGCGCAAAATATTTCGCGCTTTTTTGATGCGTTGCGCGCCAAGCTGGCCTTCATCATCTATGCCGGGGGTGTCTACCAGTACAATAGGGCCTATTGGAAGCAGTTCCATTGTTTTGTAAACCGGGTCTGTAGTGGTACCTTTGGTTGGTGATACAATGGCGATATCCTGCCCGGTAATGGCATTTAGCAAGCTAGACTTACCGGCGTTTCGCCTGCCAAAGATGCCGATGTGCAGGCGTTCGCTGCGGGGCGTTTTAGTCATGGTAGGCATCTCCTATCAGCTTTTCCCCGAGCTTTCGGGTATCGCAATCCGCGTAATCCTTCAAATATTCTTGTAGTGTTTTTAGCGCGTTAGGCTGGCAGCAATTTTGTATCTGTCCGGACTTACACAACTCCATAAACTTCTCCCCTACCCGCCCTTCGCCGTAACATGCAGTGCAAAAGCTGGGAATATGCCCGTTTTCCATGAGCCAGCGGACTATTTGTGCTAAGCTGCGGTTATCGCTGGTTGCAAATTGCCGCGTAGCGGTTTCGGCCCGTTCATATCCGCCAACGCTTGTGCGGGAGCCGCCGCTTATTTGCGTTACACCAATGTTTATTACTGCATTGCGGCACTGCTCGTTTTCCCTTGTGGACACAATGATTCCCGTGTACGGGACGCTCACGCGAGTACATGCGATGATTCTGGCAAACGTCGCGTCGTCGATGCTTTTTTCCGCATTAATACGCGGGACACTTATTGTGTGCGGGCCAACGCCGTATGTGGATTCCAAGTGTTCGGCGTGCATGAGCATTGCGGCAAATTCGTAACGGTAGTCTGCCAAGCCAAACAATACGCCAATACCTACATCGTCAAGCCCGCCCTGCATGGCGCGGTCCATAGCTTCTGTATGCCAATCGTAGTTGGCTTTTGGCCCCGCGACGTGGAATTTTTCGTACGCCGCTCTGTCGTAAGTTTCCTGAAACAAAATGTATGTTCCAATATTGGCATTGCTAAGTTTCTTGTAATCCGCTACAGTGGCAGCGGCGATATTGACATTTATGCGCCTAATTGCGCCATTTTTGTGGCGGATTCCGTAAATTGTGTCGATAGATTCCAAAATATAATCCAGTGGTGCATGTAAAGGGTGTTCGCCAGCCTCTATTACAAGCCGCTTATGTCCCATGTCCTGTAGCGCAATGACTTCCCGCCGAATGTCGTCTTGCGAAAGTTTTTTGCGTACCATTGTTTCATTAGACGCATGATATGGACAGTAAGTGCATTCGTTAATACAATAATTGGAAAGATACAGCGGCGCAAAAAGCACGATTCTGCTGCCGTATAGCTCGCGTTTAATTTGCCGCGCAAGGGAAAACAGCTCGTCTTGCTGCCCTGCCACCAACAGCAGAGAAGCCTCCCGGTGATTCAACCCCTTTTTCTCCCGTGCTTTTTGCATTATCTTCGCGATAAGTGGCTGGTTATCTCTATTTTCATCCGCCCATGCCAAGGTTGCCACAATTTCATCGTGGTTAATAAAGTCTGCTGCTTTTGCCGATTTCACATCATATGCCAATATAATCCCCCCTTGCAGTAACCACCTCGTAGCCTATATGCTCCATTTGGCGGTTAACTTTTTCTCTGGCGTTTTGCGGGTCGTCTTCGGTACCAATTTTGCTGTTGTAAAGCAGATATTTTTTCCGTGTGGCCACCGGCGACAAATTAGGCATAACCACATTTGCCCCGGCTAAGATACCTAACTCGCGCCCTTGCTCATGGATACTCCCCAGTGCAGTAGTGGCAGGGAGCAGCAAGTTAGGCTTCATAAGGCGCAAAATGGCCAAAGCATTAAGGGTCAGTTGCAACCCGCCTACTTGCTTGTTGGCAAACGGCGTGGCTGAATGCGGAATAAACGGGCCAATTCCCACCATTGCGGGGTCTAGTGCTTTGATGAATAAGAAATCATCTACAATGTTGTCTAACGTTTGCCCCGGAGAGCCAACCAAAAACCCGCAGCCCACTTGAAACCCGATTTCTTTTAAGTCGCGCAGGCATTTTTTCCTATTTTTAAGCGACATATTGGACGGGTGGAGCGTGCTGTAATGGGCTTCATTCGCGGTTTCGTGGCGCAGTAAATAACGGTCCGCGCCGGCATCGAATAGGCGTTGGTAACTTTCGCGGCTGCGTTCGCCGATGGAAATTGTTATTGCGCAGTCCGGGTAGGCTGACTTTATCTTTCGGATAATTTCAACAAGTTTCGCGTCAGTATAATAATCATCTTCGCCGCCTTGCAGCACAAATGTGCGGAAACCCAAGCCATACCCTGTGTGGCAGCATTCCATTATCTGCTCTACACTAAGGCGGTACCGCTGAACATCTGCGTTACCACAACGCAACCCGCAGTAGTAGCAGTCATGCTTGCAATAATTTGTAAACTCTACCAGCCCGCGAATAAAAATTTTATTGCCATATACTTGATGCCGCGCTTCCACGGCTTTTTGGTGCAAGTATGTATTTTCGCCTTTGTCAGACAAAAGCTGTTTAAACTCGTCCCGTAAAAGGTTGCGCGCTTTTGCTAATTTATCGACCAGTTCATTCATTTTAAATAATCCGCCTTTGCGTTTACGATTTTATTATTATAGCAGTGAACATAAGGATTTGCAAAAAACTACCCCCTGACGGCACATTTGTAGATGTGCCGTCAGGGGGTGACCCATAATGTCATTAAGTTAAACCTTAATTTTTTGTAGGGGCGGCTTGTAGTCCAATGTGATTAAGCTAAGCCTTGGTGCAACCCACGGGCGAACACAGTTCGCCCCTACGAAAAAAACGGGGCTATTGTAGGGGCGAACTGTGTTCGCCCGTAGCTCCGCATTATAGATTAACTTAATGGCATTGAAAAACACCCCCTGATATCACTTTTGCGAATGTGATATCAGGGGGTACCCGTTTACATAACAATTATTTTAACTTCAAATCCCTTAACGCGGCAAATGCGTTGTTTTTCTTTTCTCCTGTTTTTTTCTTCTGGCTATCCATGTATTCCTGTACATCTCTTTTGTTCATAGAATTTTTTTCTTCCGCTTTGCGTTTCTCGAAGGATTCGTATTTTTCTTTATGCCCACAAATGCAAACGACTTTCCGTGCATCTCCCTCGCCCACTATTTTTAGGAACTTGTGACATTTAGGGCACTTCGACCGTATAGACAGCGACACATTTATACGCTCGTTGCACTCTCGGTCTTGGCAAACCAGCATTTCACCTTTTTTACCCGCAACTTGGAGCATAAACATTCCGCATACAGGGCATCTTGTAGAACTTAGGTTGTCGTGGCGGAAGGTTTGGGTACTGTTTTTTATTTCTGTGATAAGTTCTGCAGTATATTTGCGTATATCCAGCAGAAATTTATCTTTTTTTGCCTGTCCCTTTGATATACTTTGCAAAATCTGCTCCCAGTTGCCTGTAAGCTCCGGAGATTTTAAATCTTTTGGCACAAGCTGAAGCAACTGCCTGCCCTTGGAGGTGGAAAGCATATCGTTGCCCCGCTTTTCTATCAAGAAATTATCGTAAAGTTTTTCGATGATATCGGCACGAGTAGCAACGGTACCAAGGCCGCCTGTTTTCTCCAAGGTTTCTGCCAAAGCTTTATTTTGCGTGTCCATATATTTTGCCGGGGATTCCATTGCGGATAGCAGCGTTGCTTCGTTAAAAGGCGACGGCGGGCTTGTTTTGCCCTCTGTTAATTTTATGTCATTTATAGGAATGTTCTCGAACCGCTTTAGGCTTGGGAGTTTTTGGTTGTCGGTATCATCTTCATCGTCGTCACCAAGATAAACCGCTTTGTACCCTTGCGAAATAACCACTTTGCCCTTTGCAACAAACATCTCGGCGCCTATTTTTATTTTTACCGACACATTTTCGTATTCATAGGGCGGATAAAATATCGACAGGAATCTGATTATAACCAAGTCGTATATTTTCCGCTCCTTTTCATTTAAAGACGACAGGTTTACAGGATGTTCTGTTGGGATTATCGCGTGGTGGTCACTTACCTTTGCGTTATCTACATAGTTTGCACCCAAGCGTATGGGCGTACGCAAAACTTGCGTACACATTTTTGCGTATGGCGGCACCTGGCAGGCCCTTAGGCGTTCCGGCAGCGTTGGGACAATGTCTGTAGACAGGTAGCGGGAGTCTGTGCGGGGGTACGTTAGCACCTTGTGTTCTTCGTACAGCCGCTGCATGATGGACAAAGTTTCCTTTGGTGAATAGCCGTACCGTTTGTTTGCATCACGCTGAAGTTCGGTTAAGTCGTACAATTGCGGCGCGTACTTTTTCTTTATGGCTTTGTCAACTTCTGAAACCGTGCCTTGCTTTATGTTTTGCAACTGCGCCAAAATACCGTCTATTTTTGCTTTGTCAAAACACCGGGAGGAATTGCTGCTACGGTCTTGCCAAGTGAGGCGAAAAGACCCGGCATTGGCACTTAGCCCATAATATGGCTTTGGCGTAAAGCTGCGTATCTCCTCTTCGCGCTTCGCGATTATCGCCAGCGTCGGCGTTTGAACCCTGCCGCAAGAAAGCTGGCTGTTAAACTTCGTCGTTAGGCAGCGTGTGGCGTTGATGCCTACCAACCAGTCCGCTTCTGCTCTAGCTTTGGCAGAGTCCGCAAGGCTTACATATTGCCTGCCGTCTTTTAGGTTTTGAAACCCTTCGCGTATAGCCTTGTCTGTAACCGATGAAATCCATAGCCTTTTAATGGGTTTATGGCATTTTGCCTTTTCTATAATCCAGCGGGCTACAAGTTCTCCCTCGCGCCCGGCATCAGTGGCTATGACTATATCGGAGACATCTTTGCGCAACAGCAAATCTTTGACGGTTTTGTATTGCTTGGATGTTTGCGGGATAACTGTTAAGCGCAACGCTTTCGGCATAATTGGCAGGTCGTTTATATCCCAGATTTTATACTTTTTTTCGTATTCTTCTGGGTCTGCCAGGGTTACAAGATGGCCAAGCGCCCATGTTACGATGTGTTTCGTACCTTCTATATAGCCGTTCCCGCCGCTTTTACAGTCAAGCACACGGGCTATATCACGGCCTACAGAGGGCTTTTCTGCAAGTACTAGTGTTTTCATGAGGTTGTTCTCCTTGGTTGTGATTGTTGCGTTTATTATAGTATAACTGCGCTTGACTAACAACTGCATATATGCTATGTATTCTGCGAACAAGAACGCACAAATCTAACAGAGGAGGAAACACCATGGACTGGAACGCATATCGTAAACGCTTAGCGTGGTACCAGCACGACCGTTTTGGAATGTTTATACACTGGGGGCTGTACGCTATCCCGGCGCGAGGCGAATGGGTGCGCAGTATTGAGAAGATGGCAGTAGAAGATTATCAAAAATATTTTGATGCCTTTGACCCGACGGGTTACGACCCAAAAGAATGGGCGAAGCTTGCCAAACACGCAGGTATGAAATATGCCGTACTAACAGCCAAGCACCACGACGGCTTCTGCCTTTTCGACAGCAAACTGACAGATTATAAATCCACCAACACGAAAGCCGGACGGGATTTAGTGCGGGAGTATGTAGATGCTTTCCGTGCAGAGGGCATAAAAGTTGGGCTGTATTATTCTATTATAGACTGGCATCATCCGGACTATCCGCATTATGGAGACAATATACACCCCATGCGCGACAACGAGGCTTTCAAAGACCACGCCGTACAAGAAAATTTTGACCGCTACTTGGATTACATGCACGGGCAGGTTCGGGAAATTTGTACAAATTATGGGCAAATTGATATACTTTGGTTCGATTTTTCTTATGGTCAAATGAGCGGCGAAAAATGGCGCGCCACAGAGCTTGTACGCATGGTGCGTTCGCTTCAGCCAAATGTGCTTATCGACAACAGGCTGGAAGCTTCCGGCGAGGGCTTTGGCTCGCTGCTTACAGATAACCCTACGGAGTATTCCGGTGATTTTGTTTCCCCGGAGCAAATTATACCGCCGGAAGGCATCGTCAGCCAAAAAGGTGAGCCTGTGGCGTGGGAAGCCTGCATTACCCTGAATAACAATTGGGGCTACAACGTTCACGACCACAATTGGAAAAACGCCAAAACGGTGGTGCGTAAACTGGTAGAATGCGTAAGCAAGGGCGGAAATCTTCTGTTAAACGTAGGGCCGGATGCCAAAGGACGCATACCAAAAGAAAGCGTTAAAATATTAACCGAAGTCGGAGACTGGATGCAGCGTAACAGCGCAAGCATTTATGGGTGTGGAATCAGCAGCATACCGCGCCAGCCCTGGGGTTGCGTAACTGAAAGCGAAACAGATATTTTTCTGCATGTTTACGAGGATACTGTCGGTCCTATTCCGCTCAAGGGCTTGAAAAAAGAAAATTTCAAACTTATCCAATTCGAAAGCGATGGCGCGGAAATTCAGCTAAAACCTTCATGGACGACGGGCAATTATCCCGAATATATGTATATACCAATGGGCGCAGACACATTTGGAAGCTACGCCTTGCCGGATGAAATGAACACCGTAATACGGATGGTGAAAGCGTGAGAATCGCACTTGCCGGCATGGGACATGAAAGCAATACATTTAACCAGCTAACCACCGGACTAGAAACATTTAATCTTATTAACAGCGATGAATTTTTGCAAGGAAACCACGTTCGCGGTTCTGCCGATGGCATTTACGAAACGCTTGCCGAATCAGGCACAGACATCGTACCGTTGTTTTTTGCCAGGGCGATACCTTCCGGCACCGTACGGCTTGATGCTTACGCGTATATAAAATCGCGTATTATCGACAAATTGCGCGTAAATGGGCCTTGGGACGGGGTTTGCCTTGCCCTTCATGGGTCAATGGCTGTGGAAGGGGTTTATGATCCGGAGGGGGACTTGCTTGAGACTATCCGCTGGGTAGTCGGTCACGAAATTCCTATTGTTTGCGCCCTGGACATGCACGCTACGGTTACAGAACGCATGGTTTTACTGTCGGATGGCTTTTCTGTTTTCCGTACCGCACCCCATATCGACGCAGTGGAAGCAGGTGCACGTGCCGCAAAAATAATGCTGAAGGCTTTACATGAAGGGAAAAAACCTGTAAACGCCTTTGTCAAAATACCCATTCTTGTTTCCGGGGAACAAAGCGAAACCCGTGTAAACCCTGCAAAGGCACTATTTGAATCATTAGAAGTGTATGACAAATTACCCAATGTACTTTGCGCGTCATATGTCATGGGCTTCCTCTGGGCGGATAGCCCCTTTGGCGGCGCGGGTGCATTGGTTACCGGCTGGGCGCATGACCATGAAAGCCTGAAAACACTGGCGAGTAAAATGGCAACCGATTTTTGGGAAAAACGTGCTGACTTTACTTACAGCACACCGGCCATGACGCCGGAGCAAGCAATACAAGCCGCCATTTCAGCCACGGAATTTCCTGTAATCATATCCGATTCCGCAGACAACCCTACGGCGGGTGCTTCCCAAGACACCACACGTTTGTTGCAGCTCATGCTTGAAATTGGCATACACAACGCGGTTTACACCTGCGTAGCAGACCCAGCTGCTTATAAAAAATGTGCTTCGCATACGGTAGGTGATGAATTTACAATTACATTAGGCGGGTATTATTCCGGTAAGGCGTACGAGCGTTTTACACTAAACGCCAAGTTACTTAACCTAGCGGAATCACAAAACACAGCATACGCCGTAATGCAAGCAAAAGGCGTAACCTTTACAATTTCAAATAAACGCTGCGCTACGTACGACCCGGAGACATTAAAAGACCTGGGACTAGAGCCAGAGTCTTTCGATGTGATTGGCATAAAAGCCGGCTACTTAAGCCCGGAATATCAAGCCATGAGTAAGCTGAGCATCCTTGCCCTAACCGATGGCGACACCGCGCTTGAACTGCAAAAACTCCCTTATGTAAAAACACCGCGGCCGATATATCCTTTAGATTTAGATATGGCGATGAAATTTTGAAAACGCCTGATATCAGGCGTTTCAGACTATAGCTGTAGACAAACCCGCAAAACAACGGACGCGCACTGCGCGCCCCTACGCGTAAATGGCGAAATTACGGTGTTTTCTAGGGGCGGCCATTGGCCGTCCGAGGTTAAAATCGTACTTTGTCTTCAATCTGAAACGCCTGACGTCAGTCACTCACCGCTTATCCAATTTCCGTGACACAAATTGCCCCACAGCTTGCACAATCTGAACAATGATCACCAAAATAACAACAGTATAAATAAGTACATCCGAGCGGTGCCGCTGCAAGCCGTAAGAATTTGCCAAATGCCCCAGCCCTCCACTGCCAACAACCCCCGCCATAGCGGAAAATGTTATCAAATTAATAATCAAAAGTGTAAAACCGGCCACCAACCCCGGCGCACTTTCCGGCAAAATAACACGATAAATAATTTGCCTTGTGGTCGCCCCGGCAGAAATGGCGGCTTCTATAATGCCATTGCCAAGTTCCAAAAGCGTGGCTTCAACCACGCGCGACATAAACGGCACCGCAGCTATGGTAAGCGGCACAATTGCCGCCGTGCGCCCTATAGACGTACCCACAATATACCTGGAAAGCGGAAACGCCAAAATAATCAGCACAACAAATGGTATGCTTCGCCCAATATTGACGATAACCCCCACAGTGCGGTTAAGCACCGGCATGGGATGAATGCCGTCTTTTGACGTTATATATAGGAACAACCCAACCGCTGTGCCTAAAATTATCGCAAACAACGCAGAAAAGACAACCATGTAAACAGTGTCAATGGTGCCTTGGGTTAAAATACGGCGCATGTGCTGTACATAATTTTCAAAATATCGGGTGCTGCCGCGGGATAAATGATACGCCAAATTATTCAGCGTTTCGGAGGAAAACCCCAATCGCATAAGAAGGTTATACATGGTCTACAACCTCCTTCGTTTGCACCGGCAAAGCCTCTATGCTTACGCCGTTATCGGTAAAATATTTCAATGCTTCAGCCACGGTTTCTTCCGTGCCAACTATTTCAAGCACAAGCGAGCCCACCATTGTGCCGCCTACCGACTCGATGTTGCCCGACAAAATAGAAAGTTCTATATCAAATTTGCGCACTACGTCGTTAATAAAAGGACGCCTTGCACTTTCATCTATAAATATGGCGCGGCAAATTGTGCTACTCCTGCCTTGCGGAGCGGTGTCGCTTAACCAACCTGGGTTGGTGTTGCTTAACCAACCTTCATCTACATATTCTTTGGAGAAAAAACGTTTGGCAGTATCGGTTTGCGGGTTGGTAAGTACGTCAAGTACCCTACCCTGCTCTATTATTTTCCCGCCCTCCATAACCGCAACATGGGTGCAAAGTGCTTTTATAACGTCCATTTCATGGGTTATGACCAGAAATGTTACGCCGGTTTCCTGGCTTATTTTTTTTATAAGCGCAAGAATAGAACGGGTCGTATCCGGGTCCAGTGCAGACGTTGCCTCGTCGCAAATAACAAGTTCTGGCTCGGTAGCTAAGGCGCGGGCTATGCCTACACGCTGCTTTTGCCCGCCGGAAAGGGTTGCCGGATAAGCGTTCGCTTTTTCCGTTAACCCAACCACTTCCAGCAGTTCTGCCACACGCCGCTTGATTTCCGTTTCCGGTTTTTTTGCGATGCGCAAAGGAAATGCTATGTTCTCAAAAATCGTAGCATTCATCAGCAAATTAAAGTGCTGAAAAACGAAACCCATTTTTTTGCGGGTTTCGCGCAGTTTAGCACCTTTTAATTTTGTGATATCCACATAGCCAAGCAGAATTTCGCCGCTGTCTGCTTTTTCTAACGCAGAAACGCAACGCGCAAGGGAGGTTTTGCCTGCGCCGCTGAGGCCAATAAAGCCAAAAACCTCCCCTTTGTTTACGGTTACGCTCACGTCGTCCAAGGCGCGAAATTCACCCTGGTCTGTTTTATACGCTTTGCTTAAATTTTTTACTTCAAGCATATTATGCTGTCGCCACAGTCAGGGAAAGTTCCATCATTTGTGTAAAAGTGGTTTCCCGTTCTTTCGCACTCATTAATTCGCCACGAGAGAATACCTTGTCCGAAATTGTACATATGCACAAGGCGTTTTTGCCTGCGCGCGCGGCATTTACATACAGTGCGGCGGCCTCCATTTCAACGGCCAACACGCCCATTGTCAGCCATTTTTCCATCCCGCCGTCATTGCTGTCGTTGTAGAAAACATCACTGGTTAATACGTTGCCCGCATGCAGTTTAATGCCCATGGCATCCGCGGCATTTTTTGTTTTAAGCATAAGATCAAAAGAACCCGTAAGTGCAAAAGTACCCGGGCAAGCCGCCGTAATTGCAGGATATTGCGACTCTGTACATGCGCCAACACCCATAACAATATCGCCAAGTTCAAGAGACTTGTTAATTGAACCGGCAGAGCCCACGCGGATGATATTATCTACCCCGTAAAAGTTGAACAACTCGTAGGAGTAAATACCTATCGACGGGCAGCCCATACCGCTGCCCATTACAGATACTTTGCTGCCTTTGTACGTGCCTGTGTAGCCAAGCATACCCCTGGTTTCGTTTACTTGTACCAGGTTTTCCAAAAAATTTTCCGCAATAAATTTTGCGCGCAGCGGGTCACCCGGCATTAAAACAGTTTTGGCAAAATCGCCCGCTTTTGCATTAATATGCGGCGTTGGTATTGATGCTGACATAAAAACATCGTCCTCTCTTGGGAAATATAAACTTTGGGATAAGATTATAATATGTCCCGGGCATTGTCAAATTTATATTGTGCGCCTGGTGAAAAAGCGTTATCATGATAACAAGCGGTTCTGCCTCGCGTTTAGTATAGCGCAATTACCTAGCAAAAAAAATTTGAAAGGGGTTCATAAAATGAAAAGAATAAAAATCGGCAACAAACTGGAAGCATCCGCAGTATCCATGGGGTGTATGCGTATCCCGGGCATGGAGCGCGGCGCAGTAGCTAACCTTTTGAAAGTGGCGATAGACGGCGGTATCGACTTTTTTGACCACGCGGATATCTACGGCGGCGGAACTGCCGAAACCGTATTTGCAACAGCAGTTAAAGATTTAGGAATTTCCCGCGACAAAATGCTGATTCAAACCAAATGCGGCATCAGAAACGGTCTGTTTGATTTCTCGAAAGAACATATCATCACATCTTTAGACAACAGCTTACAACGCCTGGAAATGGATTATGTAGACGTATTTTTGCTTCACCGCCCGGATACTCTAATGGAACCCGAAGAAGTCGCCGAGGCTTTTGCAGCCCTTCACAAAGCGGGCAAAGCGAAATATTTTGGCGTAAGCAACCATAATCCGGGGCAAATTCTTTTGCTGAACAAATATCTTAGCGGCAACAAAATTATCGTTAATCAATTGCAATTTTCCCCTGCACATACAGGCATGATTGATGTTGGGCTTAACGTGAACATGACAAACCCGCCGTCTGTAAACCACGATGGCAGTATTTTAGAATTTTGCCGTCTAGAAGATATTACAATACAGGCATGGTCGCCTTTCTTGTATGGCTTTTTCGAGGGCGTATTTTTAGGCAGTGATAAATATCCTGAACTGAACAAAGCCATTGAAGAAATTGCTGCGGAGAAAAACATAACCCCCGAAGCGGTAGTTATTGCGTGGATACTACGCCACCCGGCAAAAATTCAGGCAATACCTGGCACAACGAATGTTGACCGCCTAAAAGGCATTTGCGAAGGCTGTTCCATCGAACTTAGCAGAGCCGAATGGTACAAAATTTACTGTGCGGCGGGCAATGTGCTGCCATAAGGAGGTAATTATGCGCGTACTACTATTTTGCGATGACCACTACCACCCAGGCGAAGTTCCAACCAAGGGAATGGAGCCTTTACGCGGAAAAGGTTTCACAATTGAAGTGGCTAGTGACACCAGTCAATTCAATCCGGCAACTATTTTTAATTACAACGTAATAGTCATGAGCAAATGCGACCATATTTCCAAAGAAAATAAAGACAGCTGGAAGACACCGGAAGTGCAAGCCGCATTTGTTGACTTTGTAGAAAAAGGTGGCGGGCTCTTAGTTACCCATAGCGGCACCGTAGCCGGCACAGACAGCGATGCCAAAGGAAATGACACCGGCATGTTAGATAATTTGATTGGCTGCCGCTTTGCAAACCACCCAAACAACTGCCCCGTAACTGTTGCCCCGCTCAAACCCCACCCTATTACAGACGGCGTCGAACTTTTTTGCGAAGTGGACGAACATTACCGCCTTGATATTTTAGCGGACGACATCGATATTGTTGCGGCAAGCTACGCACCCGCACAGGGTGATGCGGCCAAGTACGAAACAGAGCCGTATTTCAACTTCCCGGAATGCATCGCGCCAAGTGCCTATGTACGCACCCAAGGGAAAGGCAGGGTTTGCGTACTTACCCCCGGGCATGACTTAAATGTGTGGCTAAATCCACAATTTCAAAAATTGCTTAAAAATGCGCTAAAATGGTGCGCAAACCTATAGTTTTTGCAATGTCACAATACCGCACGCATCTGTCAGACGATATCCCAGTTCGTATTTTGCGGGGGCTTGCTCCCATGCCAAATACGGGCTGTTTTTTATTGTAAACACTATGCCTTTGTTCCAAGTTTCGGAATTATTGGACATGTCCCATTCCGGATAATATATTGCAATTTTATCACCTATAAGAATTGGGTCGTGGCCTTTTTGAAATACGCGTTCAACGTTGCGGCTGCCAAGTATTTTTCCTTGTGGGTGTTTGGACGAAAATGCCACAATAATATTTACGTCGCGGTTATTTATTTGGGCAGGGATTGCGTATATACGGGCATTCGCGGTGGTGTTTATAGGAAATAAAACTACAGGATGTCCGTTTATCTTTGGCCACAAGTAATCGTTAGGAATATCGGTTTGAAGCAGCCCAACTGTTCGGTAGATATTTTTAGACACAGGCTTTAGCAATACTAACTCCTTGTGAGCGATTGACGAATTGCCACGGCGTTGCAAGCCTTGGAAAAATTCGTGCAGATATTGTGTGTAGTTTTCATCCATTCCCAGGGCGGCGTATATTTTCAAGGAATAATCCCCCTGAGATTTACCACCATAAATATAAAACGTGCTTAGCCCCCACAGGTCGATATCCGAATTATGCCGGTTATATACCACGCAATGTTCCAGTGCTTGCAAAACGGCCTGTGCTTCTTGCGGGAGAAAATCCTGTAGCATAACGGCCATATCGCCAATATCTACCATATCTGCGTAATTATCGCGCGGGCTACCTTCGCCAAAGGTTTTTGTAATGGCGCGGCGTTCCGCAAGCCTGTGAAAACCGCGGCTTGGTATGGATATGGTTTGATTCTGTATTTCTGCCGATGCCTTTTCCATCAAGTTGCCCATCGCTTCCATTACAGGCTTAACTTTAGCAAGGTCTACCACAGAAAGCGCCAATGTTTCATCACTGTCCTGCCCGAAAAAATCAATAAAAGTATCCACTATTACTTTGCCAAGCGCAAAACCGTCCATTTGCGGCGTGTCGTTTAGCACAGATAGGAAATTATAATCCCAGCCCTCGCCCGGTTCCAAGTCTTCAGATGCGATTAGCACATTGGCGTAGTCAGAAGCTAAAATTGCCATTTCCACCGTTGCCATTAAGCAGGCATCAAAGCCAAGGAACTCTAATTTTTGCTTGCGAAGTCCGGCTTCTTCAAAGGCTTGCTTCATGTCCAGCAAAGTGAGTGCGTCGTCATTAAATTTTTCGTCATGGCCAAAACCAGCTATAGACCCGCCCCCATGGTCCCACATGATAAGGCCGTATTTTTCCGCTGGATATTGCGCCATGGAAAACTTGATAAAATCCCGCAAAGTTTCGGGGCTTCCCATGTTCACCTTACTCATCGATTTTATCTCGTTTATCCAGCCGTCGGACAGATGCCATATGATGCACTCTGTTTCCGGAATAGCATCGTTCAGCCAGCGGTTTGTGCCGCCTGTTAAAATGATGATATTTGCGTTTTGTGATTTAATCCCGGAATCCAGCATTTCCGCAAGGTCGCCGGTCGCCAGGCCAAAATCACTTTCCAGGTCGGAACCGTTCATGTATATCATTATTGTGTAGGGTTTTGTATCTGGTGCGGCCGGAATTGCTGCCGTAAACGCAAGCAGAATTATTACGGTTATAGAAATTAAAATATATTTTTGCATATTATCACTCCCTCATAAATTAGTTTTGCAAAAGCCAGCAATTATATGTACGCTTTTTCGCAATCCAAAAAGTCCTTGCCATTATAATAAATGACAAGGACTTTTGTTAAAATTTCATAAAACAATTATTCACAAAGGCTGGCACACCGGACAAAAATATATATTCCCACCCAAGTAAGCTTGCCGCACCAACCCACTGCCACACACACGGCAAGGGTGTATCAACGTATTTTTTGACAGTATAGTCAAATAGTTGCCACTGCGGTTAAACAAGTCTTTTTCCGTATCCCGCCCGCCACTATCTCTCATTTCCTTTAGGGTAGATTTTACACTTTGGAATAAGCCCTGCATATCTTTGTCGCCAATCGTTTCAAGCTTCCGTTTCGAGTGTATGCGCGCATTAAACAATATATCCTGCAAAACACCGTTACCAAGCCCAGGAACGCGCTGTTCCGTTGCAAGAAAAGCTTTTGCGCTTAGCGTAGGTTTCACACTACCAACAAGGCTGTCGAAATAATTTTCATCAAATGCATCTGTAAATGGGCAAGGCTTATGCTCGCGTTCCGATACTTCTGTAACAGGCACGCAAAACATACCACCCCACATTTGCACAGTGCAACTCATGTGAGAATCATCGTCAAACTCAAGCAGCAGCTGGTGCGACTTGGGCAGCTTTTCTCCTGCGGCGTGATATTTTATTGGCGTACCTATTTGTAAAAGCATGTCGCCGCATATAATTTCTGTGCAGCTATCGCCCGCAAAACCTGTACGCGCTTCTGTTATTTTTTGGCCGGAAAGCATAGCGCCATAAGCGGTACAATCACCGGAATAAAAAGCAAAACCGTGAGGGTGCGCATTAGCCACTGCACTTTTTATCGTTTTACCAACAAGAGTCTCATTTATTTGCTTTGTTAAAACATGTGTTTCCGGGAGTTCTATCATGTCCCCACCACCTTAGAAATAACTTTTTTCTACAGTAAAGTGATGGCCTTTGCAGCTTGGCAGGTTAATGAACGAATAAAACGCTAAAGCAATTTCACTCGGCTCACGTGACGCATTTTCAAAATTTTTGAGGTCTTCCATTGTTTCAAAAGTGCAAACATCTGCCCATGTATCCCCGTCAACAAGCTGCTGCCATGAGATATAGCCTTTTTGTTTAGAAATGTGCTCATTGTTTAACTTTTCTGCCGCAAGCAAAAACTCCGGTACAGATACTCCTTTTTTAAGTTTGTACGATACATAATACACAGCATTTTTAGACATAATCATATGCCACCTTTCTATTTTTTACTTATAGCAAACCTGTTCGTCAGTAAAGTACGTGGTTTTCGAAGCTATTCTTTCAATTTTAATAGCAAATCCCGTTGCCGTCTGCTTCTTTAACTTAGTATGCACCTGCAAAAAGCTTCTTTCTTCGCCGGAAATAATATCCGGTGCAATGGCCCTGATGGAAGTGATAGCCTCTTTCAACACAGTACCTATTGCATTGTAAAGCACAGCCATAACATCACCGGGTATTTTCCCTACAATAGAGTGCGGCGAAACACGCGCATGCCAAAGAATTTCGTCAACATATGCGTTGCCGATGCCCTTTACAACTTTTTGGTCTATTAAGAACGCTTTGATATTTGTAGCCGCTTTTTTCTGCGCAATTTTAAGGAAATATTCCAGGGTAAAATCCGCACCAAATGCATCCGGCACACCATCACGAAATGGCTTGTATTTTATTGTGCAAAGGCCGCCCATATCACTAAAAACTACGCTTTCGTTTTCGAAATTCAACGAAAAAATCTTGAATCGTATGTTTTCCACGGCACTTGCATCGCTTAGTATGGCAATTTTACCGCTTAGCATCAAGTGTGCCGCAATTATATTGCCATCCTCAAAATCGAATAGCAATTCCTTACCGTAGCGGTTGATTACAGCCAGTTCCCTGCCCTTTAATGCTTCTGTTATAAAAGCTTGGGGCGTGGTTACTTTTTGGTGGTTGTACACTGTGACATCAACTAAACGCTTTGATGTTAACCGCTTAAAAATGTTCCCTTTGAAAACTTCCAAATCCGGTAATTCTGGCATTTTTCATTCTCCTTATCAAGGGTGAAATACTTTACTGTTTTTACTAACAATATCATACCATATATGACAATTGCGTCCATTGTATAACTGCCCAAAACCATTGAAAACGCTTGCTATTTACATTGGTTTAATGTTGAAATTTTTCATACAGTCAGCTCCTGTTCAATCCATTTCATAACAAAATTTCGATTATCCGCGTCATGTATATCAATTTGATATTTCGCCCATTGGCATTTTATATGCTCCTCGCCGTTATGGATAAACTTGTACGGGCCGCCGTGGCGGCAATGCTTGTAATTCGGCACGGGGCCGCCGCAACCATGACAACCCTGTTCATCCAAAATCATATTGACGAGGTTTTCGGGCAGTATATTACCGACATTATCGGGGTTTTCTAAATGGTTGTACCCGGGGGTAATTGAACAGCCCGCGATACCCATATAAATCCTGCATACAGTTTTTTTCCTTAATTTACCTTTGTGATTTGCTTTGATATAAGTAAATTCGCTGCACCCATCATCAAGCTTACATCCGTTTTGAATTAAAAACGCATCAAGCTCTTTTATCCACTCTTTAACTTCAACAGACTGCGAATTAACTACCTCGTGTATATTCATAATCTGCTTTTTCGGCGTTGCGTTGGCAAGAGGATAAAAATCACACCGCATAAACGCACCCGATAAACCAAAATAGTCCTGTTTTATATTCGCTTGTGCTTGGGCATAGAGCCTCAACCCTAAAATAACATAATCATCATTATGCGTAACATCGAATGTATCTATTTTCGTAAAGTCAAGCCCTTTGGTAATATCCAACCCCTCAAACATTAACCCCGCTTCATTCAACAGCCTGAACGCCTCCGCTTTCCGTTCGGGGTTCATTTTGATAAACGAATAATACCGTTCGCATTTCGGGCTCAACGGTTCAAGTAAATCCTTTCCGTGAATTGTCATCCGTTTAATAGGCGTTGTTTCAAGTTTGCCTTGCAACCCCAAATGAATCAACGTCATACCCAAGCTGTAAAGCATTGGAAAGCATTTTTTGATGTCGCCGTTTTTGTTCCATACGCCGTGGACATCGTATTTACTGCCTGTTTTAACGTCAACCTTATCCTTGTTCGCCGCCAACACATCATACAATGTCCGCATAAATTCACGGAACGCCGTCAACCCCCGTATTAATTCATCGTTAGTTAAACCGTGCCGGAATGGTTCGGCGATTACAAAATTTTCGGGCGTGTTCGGAATAATCGTTGATTTGTAATAATTCGCCACAAAAGCTAAATCCTGTTTCATTTACTTATCTCTCCTATCTGCCCATTACGGGCAATTCCGTCACCAACCGATTATGAAAAGAGTTGGTCAGTTGGTGATATTTTATCACCAACTGGATTTTATTTTCGTATTATCGTTTGCTTAAAATATATCACACATAACCTGACAACTGTATGTCACATTATAAATGAATACGCTTTATAAAAAAGCACTTATCTCTCCATACTAACTATGGATGGTAAATCTGGCACTGCCGCCCATGATTAGATAGTAAATTCTTATTTCCTATGTTACAGCCTTTCGTATATACAGAATCTAAACACGAGTCCATTATCTTCTTTTGGTTCAGAGGCTTCCACCAGTTTCCAGTTTGGCATTTCATCTATATTTGGAAAGAATGTGTCTGCCGGCAAAGCAGTTTCAATTTTCGTAATATAAGCTCTTTTGCAATGGTTCAAAAATTCCGAGTAAATTATTGCGCCCCCTATGATGAATACGTCGTCCGGGTTATAGATTTTTAGCTGCTCCAGCAGTTGCTCGGTTGAATTATATACAACAGCACCGGGAATGGATAGCATCGTATCCCGCGACAATACAATATTTGTGCGGTCTTTTAGCAGCTTTCCGCCCGGTAGTGACTTGAAAGTACTATGCCCCATAACCACCACTTTGCCTGTAGTGGTTGCCCTAAAATATTTTTGGTCTTCCGGTATACGAAAAAGCAATTTGTTTTCGCAGCCTATTCCCCAGTCTTTGGCTACTGCTACAATTAAATTCATATAGCCACCTCTATTATGTTTGTGCGGTTAAATGGGTGGGGCTTGTAATCCTCCAGCACGAAATCATCTACGGTAAATGCGTAAAAATCTGTCACATCAAGGTTAATTTTAAGCACCGGAGCCGGCCTTGGCTCTTTTTTTATTAATGCCTCCACAATGTGAATGTGCCTATCGTAGATGTGCGCATCGGCAATGACATGTACCAACTCCCCTACTTCCAGGCCGCTTGCGCGCGCCAGCATGTGTACGAGAATAGCATATTGCCCAACATTCCAGTTGTTTGCCGTTAAAAAATCCTGCGAACGCTGGTTAAGTATAGCATTAAGCCGCCCGTTGGCAACGCCGAATGTCATGCTATAGGCACATGGGTACAAACCCATTGCGTGTAAATCTGCATGGTTGTACAGGCTGGTTATCATCCGGCGTGAGGATGGGTTGTGTTTCAAATCGTACAACACGCGGTCTACTTGGTCAAATTCGCCTTCGGCATATTTATGCTTGATACCAAGCTGGTAGCCGTACGCCTTGCCTATCGAGCCGCTTTCGTCTGCCCAAGCATCCCAAATGCGGGTGTTCAAGTTATTCACATTGTTGCATTTTTTCTGCCATATCCACAAAATTTCTTCTGTGCAGCTTTTGAACGCCAAGCGGCGCAAGGTTAAAGCCGGGAATTCTTTCGACAAGTCATATCTGTTAACCAGCCCGAAAATACGCAGAGTGTGCGCCGGTGTGCCATCAGGCCATTTGGGGCGAACCGGATGCCCTTCGTCGGATATCCCGTTTTCCAGTATTTGCTTGCAATTTTGTATGAATGTTAAATCTGCTTGGCTCATTCCATCTCCGCTTTCTGCTCTTTAAGTTCCGCAAATTTTGCGGCCATGGTCTTGTTACCTCGTGTTAGGCGTTTAACAGTCAGGTCTTCCAGCTTGTTACTGGCCAAACGTAAATTATTGTCTGATGACAACAACGCCTCTTTTGTTTTTTGCAGGCGCACAATTGCCTTGTCAATTTCATCTATCGCAGTTTCAAATTTGCTTCTGAAAAGATTAACATTGCGCCCGAAACCAGATTTGAACGCTTCCAAATCTTCCTCAAAATGTGTAACATCAATATTTTGGCTGCGCACCAGTGCCAACTCGGATTTATATTTTAGCGAGTTCAATGCCGCATTACGCAAAACAGTAATCATTGGGATAAAAAATTGCGGACGGATGATATACATTTTAGAGTAGCGATGGGATACATCTATAATTCCTGAATTGTACAGTTCACTTTCAGACTCTAGCAGCGAAACCAATACTGCATATTCGCAGCCTTTTTCGTTGCGGTCTTTATCAAGCTCCTTTAAAAAGTCCTCATTTTTTTTCTTGGTGGCTGTTTCGTCCCCTTCATTTTTCATCTCGAACATGATAGAAATTATTTCGTTTTCATCTTCGTCTGTTTCACGATAAATATAATCGCCCTTGCTGCCCGTCTTTATATCGTTATCCTTCTCGAAATATGCATTTGGAAAGGCCGTTGCACGTATTTGGTTGAACTGTATCTCGCAATGCTGCTCCAAAGTTTCGCCCACCATTTTAGTAGAAAGTTTGGCTTTCATATCTTTATAATAGGCAATCATTTCGTCCTTTGTTTTAAGTTCGGCTAAGTACTTGTCTTTAAGCGAAGCTTCAAGAAGCTGCTTTTCAGTATCTTGCGCTTGCACCTTCATCCTTAGTTCAACAATTGCTGCATCTTTTTTGGCTATGTCATTTTGCAGGCTGTATTTAATCTCGTCCAAAGCTTGGGTAATAGCCAATTTGCGCTGTATGTCAGAGGCTTCGACCTTGGCTTTTAATTCTGCAATCGTTGCATCTTTTTTGGCAGACTCGGCTTGCAGCGCGTTTCTAGTATCGGCTTGTGCAAGTTTTACGGCATTTATTTTATCGGCTTCCAACAAAGCTTGTCTTTCGTTCAAAGCTTTTTCAAATTCCTTATCCCGAACTTGCTTGATAATATCTGCAAAGCCTGTTTCGTCTACTTTGAACACCTCGTTACACGTTGGGCATTTGATTTCATTCATGTGGTTTACTCCTCCTCGATTGGGCTAATAGATTGGGTTAATAGAATTGTAGCAAAAAATTTGACAAATTCACAGCGAAAATCCCAATATGAGAAAAAATAGTGTATACTATAGCCAAAAACTAAGGGAGCGATAATTAATGAAGATTGATAACACATTTTTAATCAATCAGCTTCAGAACCCGCAAGGCGTTATTGATGTTGTGCTGGACACAGACGCATACAACGAAATTGACGACCAATACGCGCTTGCATACATGCTGCTGGCGGACGAAAAGTTAGACACACAAGCTGTGTACGCCGCACCATTCCACAATGAAAAGTCCAATTCCCCGGGCGAAGGAATGGAACTGAGCTACAACGAAATCATAAATATCATGACGCTATGCGGCAGGCAAGACCTGCACAACGTCGCATTTCGTGGCTCTAAAACTTACTTGCCGAACGAGACAACACCCGTAGAATCCGATGCCGCCCGTGACCTTGTAAAGCGTGCGATGGAACACACACCGCAAAACCCGTTGTATGTACTAACCATTGGTGCAATCACAAACGTGGCGTCCGCACTTTTGATGGCGCCTGATATCAGGCGTAATATAGTCATCGTGTGGTTGGGCGGCAGCCCGCACCACTTCCCTATTTGGCCGGAGTTTAACATGATGCAGGACATTGCCGCAGCGCGGGTTGTTTTTGGTTCCGGTGCGCCATTGGTGCAGCTCCCTTGCGCGGGTGTGGTGTCGCATCTTACCACGACCGAGCCGGAACTTCGCCAGCATATAAAAGGGAAATCTGCGCTGGGGGATTATTTATACGAGTACTCATGCAAAATTGCATTAAAGGACGGCGGCAATGCTTGCTGGAGCCGTGTGATATGGGATATTTCTGCCGTTGCGTGGGTGCTATCAGACAAGTTTATATGGGACACAATTGTGCACGCGCCAATACCCACCTACGAAAACGGATATATCATTGACACCACCCGCCATTTTATGAAAGTGGCCCACTACATCAACCGTGATGCGATATTTGAAGACCTGTTTAGGAGAATTGCCAATGCGAAAAATTAAAGTCGGCGCAATCCAGCCTTTAATGACATACGCGTACCCCGGGGATGATAGGCAGGCGTACAGCGGTAGCGTTTCCCGTACGCGGGCGTATATCAACGGACAGCTATCCGTTACACTATCGCTTTTGGAACAAGCGGGACAAGAAGGCTGCGACATTGTAACTACATGCGAAGATGTAGCACACGTATCTAATTTTAACGTGGATATCGACAGCGACTTATTTCCAAATTTAGTGGAAATGTCCGCCCCTATCGTGGAAGATGCCCTGTGCGGCATAGCAAAAAAATACAATATGTACATCGTAGGCGCATACATCGCCAAACGTGAAGCGCAAATTTACAATATCGCCTCCATTTTCGACCGCAGCGGCAAAATTGTGGGCGAATACCGCAAAACACATTTGCCTGTAAGTGAGACATGGCAAACCGTCCCTGGTAACAGCCTTGATGTATTCGAGTTGGATTTCGGCAAAGTGGGCATATCCATTTGCTATGATATGTCTTTCCCTGAAACAATACAGGCGCTTGCGCTAAAAGGCGCAGAAGTCATTTTCCACCCCACATTTGGCTACAGCTTATACGATGCTATTGGCGAAGCCATACTTAAAGTGCGTGCTTTTGACAATGGCGTTTATATCGTCACGTCAAAAAACGCCGTATACAACGGCGCAGGCAAAAGCAGTGTAATAGACTGCTGGGGACATGTAATGGCAGATGCGGGCTTTGCGGAAAATGTTATTGTGACCAAAGAAATAGACTTGGATGTGAAAAAGCCCCAACCGGAATGGTTTTTTAACGGAGCGTTGACTGCGGAATATGAGGCCACAATGCGCTTACGCAAGGAACGCAGGCCGGAATTGTACGGGGTGATTTGTGATACGGGTATTGAGAAAGTGCGAGTTCCTGATGAGGAGGAGAAACTGCGATTGTTAGAGGATATTCGGGCGGGGAGAATACGCTGGAATTAATCACAAAACAATAAAAAACACCCGCTCTACTACAAAGGAAAAGCGGGTGCATACATAATCTACAAGATTATCAACGCATAGCACATAATAAACAGCACCATACTCATTGCCATAAACTTGGCCTCGCCCTCTGTACCGCTGCCTATGCGCATTACGTTAAAATGTTTTGTTACAAGCGGCCACAGCCACGGCGTACCCGGGTAATTAAACGAATCTATAACCATATGGCTAAACCAGCCAAGCACAAAACCAATTTGAGCAGATACCACAATGTCTGCGCCAACAAACATTGTGCCTGTTAAAAACATAAATATGAGCGGCGAAGCAACAACAAGCACCCCAACCGGCGTGTGCGTAAACCCACGGTGCTTAGAATTTTCGATTACAGCCAAAATTAAAATGCAAAACGCCGCTAGAATAAGGGGAACGCCCCTATCCACACGCGCACCCATTCCAATTGCCCCGTCCAAAATTTCAATGCCTGTGGGCGGTATAAAATTCATGGCAATCATGAATAACGCACTGACAATAAAAACTGTACGAAGCACCTTTCGCAAAAATTTTCCTGCCTTGCTGCGTGCCATGTCCACGTCAGGTGCGAGACCGCCAATAGCACCGGCGGCGGTTACAATAAGCGGGTATACTTCGTACCCGGAAAAGCCAAAAGATAACGTGCGGTTGGCTATACCATACGCCAGCACAAGCCCGCCTGTTAGCGCGCCAATACTCATGTGGGTAGTACCGTTCATATTCGATTATACCACTCGCAAATTCTTGAATACAACCGTTACAGTGCCGTCAGAATTTTTTGTAATTTCAACCTCATCTTCTTCGGCGGCAAGCTGCGCGGGGAATTTAATTTCTACGCCATTTTCTGCTTTAATTTTATGCGTGGCAAACTGCGCCTTAACCACACGCTCGCCAAGGGGTAAGTCTTCTTGAATACCCGCGTCCCGCATAGTGCTTACATATTTTATTTTCATGTCATCTTCGCCTGCAAAGGCAGAGGCGGCAACATTATCCATAGAAACAAAGCCTTCTTCTGCATACACTTCGTCCATTAGCGCGGATTTTATTTTCGCGGAAACATTCGGGTCGTTGTCGAAAAATTCTTCCACAAACTCCACTGTAACCTCGTCGATTAGCTTGGCTTGCTCTTTTTTGGAAGGAGAAGTTTCGCATTCCAAAAATAATTCAGAGAAGTATAGCACTTGGTTGCCGTCAATGGTTGCGGGCTTTTCTGTTACACTAATTGGCATGGAGGAGCCATTTAGGGAAACTAAAGCGGCATATTCCACTTTGCCTGTGTTAAACGGCAACGCATTGCATGTTTTAAGCTGAATATCCGAGCCTGATGTTTTGTGCGCATATACTTCTTGGTAAGTAAGCTTCAAAATTGCCAGATAGTCGCCACTTTTATGCCCTACCCTTGCTATAAGCATATCGCAAGGCGGGATATCCTTATAGCGGTTCATGATTTCATCCATTTTTTTTGCTAATTCCAAAGATATATCTTTGAAGTATCTCCGGCCTTCTTGGTAATCGCCAAGCATATTGTAAAACGGTGAATCCACTTTGAAATTTGCTGTACGCACAGCGGGGTTGTTTATTAATTTTTTCACGTGCTTTAGGATAAAAGCCTCGCAAACCTCGCTGTCTATATCTAATTCTACGTCGGAAAATACAGATGGTCTGCCATCGTTGCACAGGATATGCAGGATGGCGTTTCTTATGATTATTGCCACGTGTTGTTGTCTCCTTTATTTTAATTTTGTAAACCTCGGGCGGCAGATTGCCGCCCCCAGCTTGTCAAAAAAGCCACCCGCTGCTCGTCATTGCGAGGAGTGAAGCGACGAAGCAATCCAGGAAATAGTGGAATACTCATGTTTCTGGATTGCCGCGTCGGGCTAAAGCCCTCC
>Ga0123355_10001092_pt1 | contig 37485 bp, 26 predicted proteins | sample TergutEmb28metaG_3_FD_89872 | JGI IMG/M metagenome (GOLD analysis project Ga0123355, IMG submission 89872) | Embiratermes neotenicus P1 segment gut microbial communities from Petit-Saut dam, French Guiana - Emb289 P1 | ecosystem: Host-associated > Arthropoda: Insects > Digestive system > Gut ...
GGACGTTGAAATTGACGTTGAAGTCGAACCCGACGAGGACGTTGAAATTGACGTTGAAGTCGAACCCGACGAGGACGTTGAAATTGACGTTGAAGTCGAACCCGACGAGGACGTTGAAATTGAGATCGAGGAGGAGATCGATCCCGACTAGGTCGTTTGCGGCAGAAAAAATCTGGAGATTGTACTCAGCACCGCCACTTCAAGTGGCGGTGCTGAGTCTCGCACGGCTCAAACGACTTTCCATTTATGTGCGAAAAAGAACGGTACCCTGGCTTGAGATCCACGCAGCTTGGAGAGGGCCAGGAGCCGGATTGATTGGAAGAAGGGGAGCGGTGCCATCAACAGGGGGTTCACTTGCATCAGATGGCACAACGCGTTGGTGGTGGCACAGAGATCGTTGCAATATCCGCTGAAATAGACGTTTTTTCGGCCTAATCGGGCTACGAGATCGTCCCCCGCCGCCTTGATTGCACAGTGTCCTACGACGAGAACCCGTCCGTTAATCCCATTGAGGGCAGCCGGGTCGTGGCCCTTGCCCATGACGACAGTAAATCCGCCTCTGCCTTGATAATCATAGGCCAGGCACTGGATCAGGGTCAGGGGATTGTTCTGGCACCCCTCCGGACAACACCGGTCTTGGCCTTTTAATACGGTTATGTCCGCCGGGTACTGGGGGTAGAGGTGCCAGCTGTACCCCTCTGTGAAATCGGAGATGTCCCCTATGATCTGTACATCGTCCAGGCTGTGTACGCCGCGGCTGTAGCCACGGTCTATGGCGATCTTCAGATGTGCGGCGTCTTCTTCCGGGGTCAGCCCGAACAGTCTGGCCCCTACCAGGTCGGCGGCTATGACGTTGGCGCTGCCGATCAGCACACGGAAGGGCAGGACGCATTTGTCGGCCAGGGCGGTGGCGGGGTAATGGCCGTGAATGGTGGCCTCCACGCCCTCAATCAGGGTAAAGTCCGGCTGGATATAGCCCATCATGTCGGCCAGCTTACTGGCCAGGTTGTAATTGTGGTCGGCGCGCCGGTCTCCGGGCTGGGGGAATGCCCACTGGTTTTTCACCCCCAGGGTCACCCCTGCCATGGAGTGGGTTTTTAGCTTTGGCAGGTTAATGTAGAGGTTTTCATCCGCCCGTTGGATCAGATGTTCCGTCACAAATTTCGGGATGCGGAACCCGGTCTCGGCGTATCCGCCCTCTTCCTCTGTCTCGGCGGGTTTCCCCCGGAAGGTGAATCGTTCGTTTTTTTCCTCGTCCAGGAACACCTGGCCCACACCGTAGCGGCGGCAGATGTCGCTGTATCCCGTGAGGGCAAACACCATGCGGGTAAAATTGCTCTGGGTGCAGTTTTCAAACAGATAAATGCGGTTGGCCCCCGCCTCTCTCCAGTAGCGGATGACGGCCTCCACCAGTTCGGGCCGGGTATGGCTGTAGGGCTTGCTGTCGATTCCGTTGGGTTTTAGAAAGACATCTCCGCTGCGCTTTAGCATATTCGCTCCGCCTGCGGCGTCAAATATCTCTGCGACAGCGGCGAACAGCTCTTCCCGCAATGCCGGGGAGAGGGGGTTGTACTGGGTAAATGGCTCGGACTGGTGCGGCGTCTGCAGACGCTTCACGGTGACAGTTGCGGCTTTTATTGACATATGTATCACATTCTTTCCCGATTGAATATGAACTTTACAAGAGCAATCTACGGTGATAGTATCTTATTGGAGGTTCATACGTCAAGAGAAACAGTAAAAAATCGGGGTGCCTGCTTGGAAAATCCTTGCCGTTTCTCGGAAAGTTTTGCAAGTTTCTATTTTTGGCATTTTGGATATTGACATTTTCAACAAATGAATATAAAATATTTTTAGAATATCTAAAAAAGAGGAAGAGCTTATGTGCGTGTATGAAAAACTAAAAGAGTGCGGCGTTGAACTGCCTCAAATGCCTGCAAAAGCCGGTGTTTTTGTGTTTGTCAGAGAGTTTGGCCATAAGTTGGCCTATGTCTCCGGCTGTGGGCCGGATTTAAATGGTGTGCTCTTTAAGAAGGGAAAGCTCGGCAAAGAGCTGACACTGGAAGAGGGGCGGGAGGCCGCGAGGAACTGTGCCTTTAATATGCTCACCCTGATCCATGACCATGTAGGAGACCTGAATAAAATCAAGAGAATTGTGAAAGTCCTGGCCTTTGTAGCCAGTGATGATACCTTTTTTGAACAGCCCAAGGTTGTCAACGGCGCCTCTGAATTTTTGGCAGAACTGTTCGGGGCTGACGTTGGCCTTGGTGCGCGGAGCGCCATCGGCACAAATGTGCTTCCGGGCAATATTCCGGTTGAGATTGAAGTGCTGTTTGAGCTGAAATAACATTGAGGATTATACTAGATTACTTCAAAAGCGCCTCGCTTTTGAACGAACAGGCGAGTGCCTGCTCGGCGCCAGCTAAATGACTATATGAGGGAAACGACCCATTTGAGCAGAGGTTCTTTCATGTAAGGAGTTCTCAGATGTCTTTAGTGCTTCGTGATATACGAAAATCATACGGACTCACCGAGGTTTTGCATGGCATTAACCTGCAGGCCGAGTATGGTCAAGTGGTGGCGATTGTCGGGGCCAACGGTGCCGGCAAATCTACTTTGATTAAAACTCTGGCAGGGGCTGTTCCCAAGGACTCAGGCGATCTCGTATTAGACGGCCAACCGCTCAATTTAAAAGGGCCGCGTGACGCGATTCGGCAGGGGATCTGCACCGTATATCAGGAGCTGTCTCTGGTGCCGGAGCTGTCTGTGACCGAGAACCTTCTCATGGGGGTTTTGCCGAAGCGCCGGGGGCTGATTGATTGGGGCGCCGCCCGTGCCCGCGCCAAAGAAATACTGACATCAATCGGCTTTGACGCAGTTGACGAAACAGCGAAAACACGGGATTTGTCCATTGCCAAACAACAGATGGTCGAAATCGCAAAAGCGCTGGTTTCTCAGCCAAAGATACTGGTGCTCGACGAACCGTCCGCGGTACTGTCCGGTTCTGATCTGGATTCCCTGTATGCTTTAATTGGTCAGTTGCGCCAACAGGGAACGCTTATTTTGTATATATCCCACCGGCTTCAAGAAGTTCTTACTTTGGCCGACAGAATTGTCATCATGAAGGACGGCTCCTTTGTCGCCGAACTCGACCCAAAAGAGGCGACGGAAGATGAGATCATCACATTGATGGCCGGCCGTCAAATCGAAGCGGTTTACCCCCAGCGACGGGAAACCTTTGGAGAGCCGACTTTACTTGCCCAGGACTTGACCCGTGAAGGTGAGTTTGACCGTGTCAATTTCCAGCTGCGCAAGGGGGAGGTCCTGTCGATCTTTGGCCTCGTCGGAGCAGGGCGCAGTGAGCTGGTGGAAACAATCTTTGGCGCACGGCAGCTACATAGCGGCTCCCTCTCAATCAATGGCGATGTCAAGTGCTTCAACGCCCCTGCCAAGGCGATCAAGACCGGCCTCGCCCTGGTAACGGAAGATCGAAAGAGCACCGGGTTGGTGTTGGGACATGATGTGAGCGAAAACATTAACTTGGCAACCATGCGCGGGGCGTTTCTCTCTCCGGCGAAGCGCCGCTCCAATACAGAAATGATGATACATAACCTGTCTATTCAGCCGGGACACTGCAAGAGCATGGAGGCGTGGCAACTGTCCGGCGGCAACCAGCAAAAGGTCGTGGTCTCCAAGTGGTTATTGACCAACCCCTCCATTTTGATCCTTGACGAACCGACCCGCGGTGTTGATATGGCGACGCGAGCTGAAATTTACCAGAAGATAGACGAACTCGCCGTTTCCGGCGTTTCCATCCTAATGGTTTCCTCTGACCTGACGGAGGCGATCTCAATGGCTGACAGGGTTCTTATCATGCGAGATGGGCGGGTAGTGAAAGAGTTGAGCGCGGCAGGAACCAACGAAGAAGAAGTATTGGCATATGCGATTGGAGGACATGATGCATGCATAAACTAGGCCCTGTTGAGACAACTTCCGCCTCAACCCGATTCGTAACTGTCCGGCGCGGCCGTATTGAGGTTGCCGGCAGAGATGTTACGATGTTACTCACCTTCTCCTTGGTGGTGTTCGCACTGGCCATCATTGCGAATCCGCTGACAAGCGGTGTGTTCTTCACCGCCAACAACCTCACCAACCTGTTGCGGCAGATGACCACGGTACCGGGACTTTTGTCCCTCGGAATGCTGTTCGTAATTCTGACGGGAGGGATTGACCTCTCCGTCGGTTCAATCGTTGGGTTCTCGGCTATTATCGCCGCCACTGCCACGGTGAGATGGGGGGTTCCGATCTGGATGGCGTTCCTGCTGGGCATCGCTGCAGGGGCGTTTTGGGGGCTGGTTAGCGGTACCATCATCGCCCGGTTCAAGTTGGCGCCTTTCGTGGTCACCCTGGCCATGATGACCTTTATTCGCGGTCTGACCTATGTGGTCTCTGAAATGTCCATCAGCACCCGTGATTTTCCCGGCTTCACCACGCTGGGTTCGGCGGCGGCCTTTGGTATTCCGGTCTCGACTATGATTATGGTGGCGTTCTTCATTCTTGGTGCGGTGTTCTTGACCCTTACGCCCCTCGGCCGCAGCACCATAGCCATCGGCGGAAATCGGGAAACCGTGCGATTGGCTGGGATTTCAGTGCCGAAGGGCATTATTACCGTATATGTCATCTCCGGCATTTGTTCCGGTGTCGGCGGTGTTTTACTCGCTTCGCGCTTGGGCAACATTCAGCCGTCGCTGGGCGGCGCGTTTGAGCTTGACGCCATAGCCGCGTGTGTCATAGGCGGGGCCAACCTCGCCGGCGGGAAAGGTACCATTCAGGGGACAGCCGTGGGGGTTTTAATCCTGGCAGTTATGAACAATCTGTTGTCCCTGCGCAACGTAGATGCGTATTGGCAGTGGGTGCTCAAGGGCGCCATTATCATTGCTGTGGTTTTGATTCACAGCATTAGCGCTAAAAAGCAAGGTCAATAACGGAGATCGTGCCATACCGGCATTAAAAAACAAAAAATTTTTGGAGGAAAAAAAGATGAAAGCAAAAAGATTCGTGGCCCTTGTACTTGTAGTTCTACTGTCCCTCGGCGTCATGGCAGGTTGCGGAGACAACAACCAAGCGCCGGCCGCTGATGACGATATTGTCATCGGCATGGCCAACCTCGCCTTAGGCGACTACTTCACCGGCATGCGGAATGCGGTCGTCTCTGCGGGCGAGGCGCGCGGCTGGACTGTCCATGCGACGAATGCTGACGGCGACGATGTCCAACTCGTAGCCCATGTCGAAAATTTCATCGCGCAAGGTGTAGACGGCATCATCATCTCAGGTGCCTGGTTCAACGACATTCCGGCTGCGCTGGATGCCGCTGAAGCAGCGGATATTCCCGTGGTGCTCGTTGACCGCATGTTCGACTCCCAGAACTTCACTGCCTGGGTGGGCCCGGACAACGATTTCATGGGCCAACAGGTCGGCGAGTATATCGTCTCCCAGCTTCCGGACGGCGGCACCGCGGTGATTATTCGCGGCGGCCCGCCTGAGAATACCATCGGCCTCAACCGCACCGCAGGCGTCACCAGGGCCCTCACGGAGGCAGGCAATTTCACCATTGAAGTCTCTCCCGACTTTGCCGGCTGGTCTACGGACGGCGGTAAGGCGGCTATGGAAAACATGCTTGCAAGATTCCCGCAGATTGACGTTGTTTTCACAGAAAATGACTCCATGGCCTTCGGTGCGCAATCTGCCGCCGCAGATGCCGGCCGTTCCGACGAGATGTTCTTTACCGGGATTGACGGTGCCAACCCCGCTATTTTGGCAATCCTGGAAGGTGGGAATTTCCGGGCTACGGGGCATAACGATGCCAATGTAATCGGTGCTGAAGGTGTTGCCGTGATGGCTCGCATTCTCGCAGGGGAGTCTTTCGAGAAGATTACCGTCATGTATTCACCAATCATCACAAGCGCAAATGCAGAACAGTTTAGAGACGCGGGCATTTGGGAGTAATCTACACACAGGAACAGTGGATTCGGGCGCCGTACTATTTGTACGGCGCCCGAATCAATTGCATCGGCGGCATTGCAGCCGATCGCGACGCATTTGTACATTTTAATATCCCACGCCTTGACAATTGTGTGTGAATTTGGTACATTAGCTCGGGGGAGGGATCAAAATGGAAAATATAAATAGCGAATGGGACAATTTAGAGAGACTGATTAAAATGATCGCGGCACAGTTTGGCAGCAACTGTGAGGTTGTCCTCCATGACTTGACCAAAGACTACGACAGCACCATTGTGGCGATTGAGCACAATCACATCACCCAGCGGAACATCGGGGACTCCGGGACGAATTTGGGCCTCGAAATTTTGCGCGGCACGATGGAGGCCGGAGACCGGTATAATTACTTCACCAAAACCAAGGACGGAAAGTTGTTGCGCTCCTCCTCAATCTATTTGAAAAACGACGCCGGGGTCGTCATCGGGAGTATCTGCGTCAACTTCGACATCTCGGGTTATTTGCTGATGGAGGGTATGCTAAACGAGATCACAAATTCTTCTAATCGAAATGGAAGCCCGGAAACGACAGAGGTGTTTGCAAACAACGTCAATGAGCTCTTAGATCATCTGATTTTGGAGTGTCAGGAGGCAATCAAAAAACGGCCGGAGGAAATGACAAGGGCTGATAAGATCAAAATGATTGAGTTTTTAGACTCCAAGGGTGCATTTCTGATTACAAAAGCGGGAGACCGAATCTGCGAATACCTGGGAATCTCTAAGTTTACGCTTTACAATTACCTGGATATTACAAAAAAACAATCTGACCAAGGAGAAATTGAGCAAAGCGCCGAATAGGCGCTTTTTTATTTGGGCATTTTGGGCATTGACATTTTCAACAAATGAATATAAAATATTTTTAGATTATCTAAAAAAGGTGAAGAGTTCGTGTGTATGCGCGCAACTCGAACAAACCGTGATATGCATACAAGTGCGCCAGAAGATTTTAAAAATGCCAGCACACAGCATTTTTGTCAGATAAAAGCCCAATATATATCACATTTTAGAAGGAAATAGATATTTTTACATAGAAATCAATGCAATGAAATTTCTCCTCATCTCACCATTGCCGTGATGAGGTATAGAAAAATTTAGAATATTAGGAGGTGGCGATGCTTAAAAAGCGGGAATGCCGGGATTGAAGTATTTGGAGCATATGCTTCAATCTCAACAGATTCTAAAGATTCTATTTTAACAAGAAGGAGGATTTTCATGAAACAACACAAAAATATGCGCCGTAGATTTATAGCACTCGCTCTCATTTTGGCAATGCTGCTCGCCTTGCCGGGCGCCCTTGCGCTTACCACGGGGAACAGACCGGCAGACTATGAGACCCACCTGGCTTTTATGATCGGCTTTGACAACGATGACTTCAGACCCGTCAGAAACATTACCCGGGCAGAAGTTGCCGCCCTTTTCGCGAGAACCGAGCTCTTAGACTTTGAACACGGAATCGAAGAGCTTCCGGAGGGTATGGATGTATTTGATGCATTTTCTGATGTGGGGCCAAGAGACTGGTTCTATTACTACATCGCCTGGGCCTATGATGCCGACCTGGTACAGGGCTATGGGGGCAGGTTCAGACCGGATGACTACATGACCCGGGAAGAAGTTGCCACTCTGATGGTACGCACCCTTGAGTATGTAGAAGAAGAAGCCGGTGAAATGTCGTTCCAGGATGCTGATACCATCAGCGATTGGGCCAGACACTATGTCTATACTGCATACAGAGAAGGTTTGATGATAGGCGATCTGGACGCCAACTTCAATCCCTTGCAGTATATTATCCGGGCAGAGGTCGCCACGGGGGCGAACCGGATGCTGGGCCGGATGGATTACCAGGGCCTCTTAGACGTCATCGTCAATTTAGAGGACGCGCGGGAGTTTGTGGATGTACCTTCTACGGCATGGTTTTTTGCGTCTGTTGTAGCCGCTACCAATGACCACCGCCTGACCCGAGATGCAGACGGCAACATTGATTGGAAAGAAATTATAGTGCCGGAAGAGGGGCCTTCACCGCCGCCTCCGCCCCCACCTCCGCCACCCCCTCCACCACCACCGCCTCCATGTGATGATTGCGATGAATCTCCATGTATTTGTGATCCAGAGGAGCCGGAAGGCAGAAGAACCGCCATCGTGGTTGACGACAGTGGCGTAAGGTTTAACGGCAGGGAAGTCTGGCACAACCCCAACAATGCTACATCATTCTTGTACGCTACGTATTTGACGCCCGGTAACCGCGGTGCCGCGTTCGAAGCGGTCTGGGACGATGACGACGAAGAATGGGTACATACCAGAGTGGAGATTCCGGCGTGGTTAGAAATTATCATTATTGTTCCAAACTGCGCGGATTACGAAGAGATAGCGGGCACAGTCCACGCTGACACCCGGATTAACAGAAACATCCCCACATTTGCCCACGCAGATGATCCGGAAATAAACCTGATGAGGCTGCCCTGTAGGGTTCGGGTGGTTATCACTGTAGAGCCATCATAGCAAAGGCCTGTACCATGAGCACAGTCAGAAAAATTCCAAGGAAGAAAGGTGAGATTATGAAGAAAAGGTCCAGGTTTATCAGTGTATTGCTAATCGTTGCGATGGTGCTGACAATGATGCCGATGTCGCCGTTTGCATTAGATAGTGAAGCGACGAGCCCCCTGGCTGCAGCGGCGAACCCACCGGTTTCCTCGACTGCGGCGGCGCCGCCTCCCTTCCATATTACGGAGGTTGAGGTCCTCAACAATCGGGTCGCTATCGTGCACCTGAGTAATGAGGTAAACACCCATTTTGAGATGTTTTCCCATGCGCGTCCGAACTATTTGACGTATTTCCTGCGCCTCAACGGCCAGTTCCTGCACGATGACAAAGAAGTGCAGGTGGGCGTGGACAGCCGGATCTATTTACGCGACGACAGGATGTCCTTTGAATTGGTGCTGGGCAGCGCGACACCAGCTCAGACTGACTCCAGAGCCGTCAGTTTTGCCGCCGGGGGTAACATCCTCCAGTTTGACTGGCGGAGCAGAGATTTCATCCCCTACTACTACTTTTTCCAAGAAGACCAGATGATACAGAGCGGCGATGTCTGGGTGCGGGATATTCACGATCAGCCTTTGTCTGATGCGCCGTTCTTTTTCAGCGCCGGCTTGGCTGCCCTGAGCCCGGCCCCGCATCTTGAGATTGAACATGTCGAGATATTAGATAACAGGGCGATTTTTGTCCGCTTTAACCAGCGGATCACCCGGGTGCCGCACGAAGCAGGGGCAACCGTGGTATCGGGCGGCAACAGCCTGCTTAGCGGGCCTTACGCCGCCGGAACTGGCGCGGGCCTCGCCGCTGTTTACAATATCGTCCCGGTTGGCGGCGGGCAAACGCTACAGCTTGCGTACCCCTTCCAGGTTCCGAGAGATCACCCCTTAGCTACACCAGCCGGTGACGGGGGAGGCCGGGAATTCATCCTCTATTATTCCGGTGATATTGAAACGGATACGGAATATACCATAAACTGGTCCCACACGGGTGTAAGAGGCGTTATCAACGCGGCGGGCCAGAACGGGACGCCGCCGGTAATGGCTACGATTCCGGCGCTTTCCAGTATCCCCCAAAGCGATTTCGATCTGTTAAGCGTAACGCTGAACCGTTCGGCAAGCGGCAGGCAAGAACTGGAGCTGGTATTTGACAGGCCGATGGCTTTTACAAGGATTGATCCTGCGTCCAGATATCGGACCCGTAACAACCCTGCTGGGATGCCGTGGGCTGCAAAGTTCCATGACTTGCACGATTCTTCCTTGTCCGGTCCGCTGGACTCGGCCCTCCATCCTTCGTTTGACCCGGCGAACAGGAGCGCTTTCTTCCAATCCCTGACCGAATCGGGAACCGGGATGACGGGAACTGTGCTGACAGCCGATGACCTGAGGGAGATATTAGCCTTAACCGGTGTCAACGCAGTTACACCGGGTGGGCCGGTGCCTTTCCTGGACGCTTTCTGGGGAGATCATGTGGTCGGGTACTTCAGGAACAACTATACCATCGTGATCCATAACCAGAACAGGTTCCCCATCACCTTGACGGGCGGCGCCAACGTAGCGATACTAGACGGTGCCCTTGTCGGATTCGGAACCAGGAGCACCTGGAGCACAGGCGCCGACATTCCAGCCCACGCGACTGCTGTTGCGCCCAACAGAGTGGCCTATCTTATAAGTGCAACAAACGGACCGCGCAACACGCCGACAACGGCAAATATTACAGTGAACTCCGTTGTCACGCCATTCGGCCCCAACTGGGATCCGGACTGGCCCGCCGAGCTCGTCACAATTACTGAAACCACCGCACTGTTTAACCATAATGACGTGTTCTATTTGCAGTTTGACGGTGAGAAAGATCCCTTAATCGGCGGATTCAGCGGCGATATACGCCATTCGATGAATATGGCCGCGACGTTACACGCGCCTGACGGCAGGATGTTTGGCAGAAATCTCAGAGCGCAAGGTTCTGGCGGCCACGCCGGCGGCCTGGGTTCACTGGAGCTTGATTATCCGGTACAGGGCAGGTTCCCCGCCTATGATATCGAAAACAAGTGGATCAGGGCTCGGTTCGTTCCAACCAACACGGCCCGTTTCCTGGAGTTTGAATTTAAACAGACAGGACATGACGCCCACTATACGAATCCCGTGGCGACGAACTATAACATCACACCTCAACAACACGCGTTCCCGCCCATAAATATTGGCGGCGGCACATTCTTAATCGGTTGGCTCCTGGTTTGGGGCGGCACCTTCCCGGTGTTTGACGGCTGCGAACACGGCCACGTGTGGACCACGCCTTGGGAGTATGAAATTATACACAATCCCGAGGGTGAGCCAGAGGGTACCATCTCCATTCGGCATTTCCTTGTCAATGACCAGAACGTACAAGTAAGTGCCGGCGGCTTTGTGCCCTCGTCAAACAACGTCGGTATCGGCGGCGACTTTACGCCCTTCAGCCCGGGCCTTGAATACACCGTAGAGTACATCGTAAGGCCCAACGACCCCAGAGTGTGCATGGCCATTACAGTGTATAACCCGGCCCAAGTCGCCAGAACCTATGAGTACTACACCTGTAATACCTGGGCACCCGGTGAAGTATCCCAGTGGGGCCACGGCAGCATGAAGCACATCGACAATAACCAGATTTCCATGGTGCAAGGCTGGCCGGGTCCCCCTGTGGCGATTACCCTGAACCAGGGCGAAGCGTCAAACGACAGATCCAGCGCCGACGTACTGGTCCGCAGCGGATTTAATTATGCAGGAAATGAGCCTCTTGAAAACTTCCTGCCTCAATGGATTCGGGATCGCATGTTCCTCAGGACTGGACCTAACAGTGAGTTTGGCCCCTCGACCGGCGGCGGAAGCTATGCCCAACATGGCGGCGGCACCTCCTCGTACAGCCAGGTCACAGGACAGGTTGACAGACATCGTTTCTATGAGTGGTATACCACCCGTTATATCGCTGGAAACTCCAACCTGACAACATTCTCCACCGACCTGAACAGACGGCCCCAGGCCGACTGGTACGGCGGCGTGAACCTTCGGAACCTAGAAGGCATCATGCGGGCGGGCCCCGATATTAACCAAGCTACGCCATCGATCAAATACTGGCTGTGGGGCTACATACCCATGTTTGACAACCTGCCCTTCGAACGTAATTCGGGTAACGCCGGACGGCCTTACCTGGAGCCGTGGGCCGGTGTCGGCGACCAGTATTTCTCCAACAGAGCGATTGACGCGGGAGAGACCCATCACTGGGTAGAGACCTACTACCACACCTTCGGGCTTGACATGGCCACCAATTCCAACGAATACGGCATGGCGCACATCAAGTTCTATGATATCGGCACGTCAGGGCAAGTCCGTCCCGTGGTGGAAATTTATGATACCAGACTCCTCCAGACGATGACGGCACGGATAACAACATCTACAGGCCAGACCGCAACTTGGACTTATACTTCACGGCCTATGGCCCACGAAGTGTTTGAACCTGCTTTCCAGGTAGCCGAGGAAGGCGTAAGAGTTACGGTTGACGTGTTTGCGGGATCGACCGCCACCGGGACACCCCTCCTGACGGCGTGGGCCTACTCCGGCCGCCCGTTCGTAATGGTCGGGGCAACTCCGGCATGGCGCGGACCGTCCGGCAATGACATTGATGCCTGGACAGACAGAGAGAGCCCTGTTGAAAGCGTTCACATTTCCCACGCCGGCCTGAGTTCTCCCTTCGCCACCACGGCGACCACCAACGCGGGCCTCGGCTCTATCGACATTCCGGGACGCGTAGAACCTACAGGTAATGTTCAGTACCGCGTCAGGGAACTATTCGCATGGGCAGAGCCTTTCTCGGCAGACGGAAAAGGGATTATCATCTGGGAAAAAGCGGCTGGAGATGCTACTGAACTGACGATTACAAGCGGCGTGAACAATCCTGGGCACACGCTACCCTCTTCTGGACCTCGTGGGACACCCAACAACACGGGCAGCACATGGTGGCACACCTTTGACTTTATTACCCTCAGAGGCCACGCGCCGGGCAGCCGGGTCGTGCTACGGGCAGTATCAGGGGATGAAAACGTTGTGCCAGCTAATTCTGTGTGGGAGGAGATCGTGGTTTATGTCAGAGAGCCCTTGTACCTGACAATACCGTATAACCCCGGCAACGCCGCGGGTACAACGGATGGTCACGATTTAGCGCGGAACATGTATTCGCCGTACAGGTTTAACATGGACATGAACCTGGCGCTGACCATAGCGGATCATGAAGACGCCAATGTCACAGGGCCGATCACTGTCAGCATCTATGACAGGAACCATCGGGATACCGAGCCTTACATCTACTTTGAGGGCCTTACACTCGGTGAGAATATGCTACACATCCCGGCCTATACATTCTCACGTGAAGAATACTACAGAATCGTCGCAAGGAGTGCCGACGGCACGGCGTTCGGTTACGAATTCTTCAGGGTTGACGGTTACAGCGATATTGACTGGGAACACACCCTGCTTGTAGACGGCACAGACATTATCATGAGGTTCGAGAAAAAGAACTCCAATGTTTTAGGTTCGTTGGATCTGGCGCCTGGCGCGATTGCGTACATCAACGACCTACCACACTCGATAACGGTTGGAACAACGGCCGCTGTACCCAACCCCAACGACAACATTACAAACACAAACACCTTAATCATCACAGGCGGTGCGGCCGCGCTTGGATCAGGCTTGAACTTTATTGATGTGGTCGGCTTGCTCTTGCCAGACTACCCGGACAATTCCGTCAACATCAGTAGAAGTTGGACCAGACCGTAAGGCTGCAGCAAAGATCTATAGGCTTTACTAAATGAGAGGGTGGGGCTATCCAGTCGCGGTGTGAAAACCGCCGCCCGGATAGCCCCACATTCTTTGGGAGGCGCGAGACATTGTAAAAAATCAAAATAGCAGTGCTGGTTATTGTAATCGCGGTGATCCTTGGGGCGTGCGGGGGCGGATCCGATCCTGCGTATGACCCCGACGAGCAGGCGATTGACGCATGGCATGCCATGACCGAGGGCATAAGGGACGCCGGTTCATTTGAGCTTTCCTTTGAGGAATTGAAGGTGATTTTTCACGCTGACGGCGACCCCATCGAGCTGGTCACGGAAGGAACTGTCCGGAAAGCCACGCGCCCAGACGGCGACGCGGACATGGCGCTGGAGGTTGCGTTGAGCATGGCCGGGGGGACAAACGAACTAGACGTGTACTTTCATGACGGGTTTTTGTATTTTAATTTCATGGGAGAGAAGCATAAACGTGAGGCCGACTTAGAAATTGCCACCCGGATCATGTTCGCGGATATGCCGGATTTGACGGTGATACCGATTTCCCAGGATGGGATGGGTGCGGGGGACCAGCAGGGCACCAGAGAGATGAACTTTGTCTTAGACAGCAGATCAGAAGAATTTGCGTTTATAAAGGATTCAATATTAGATTCTTTTCGCCTTAGAAATGACGATCCCGAGGGGGTCCCGACAACGATAGAAATATTCGGGAATGTGGCTTTTGTCGTTGAAATCGGAAGCGACCACAGGTTCTTGAGCTATACCTTAGCGTTTACAGCGGACGTTTCGTTCTGGGGCGAAGAGGATATAAGGATCTATTATGAGATAACGAAAACGGCGGAACAAATCGGCGGCGTCACCGTCAATTTGCCGCAAGATCTTGATGAATACATTGATGTTACTGACTTATCTTAAGGAGCGAGGAATGCGGATGAAATATTTGACTTTTGGCGAAATTATGTTGCGGCTCAAATCTCCCGGTGTAGAGCGGTTCTTTCAGAGCCCGACCCTTGAAGCCACATTTGGCGGCGGTGAGGCCAATGTGGCCGTATCCCTCGCAAACTACGGCTGTGACGCCGCCTATTTGACCGTTTTGCCGCAGAACGCATTGGCGGACCATTGCGTCGGCGAACTCCGGCGCTTTGGCGTGGATACGAGCCCCGTTCAGCGCGGGCCCGGCCGCATGGGGATTTACTTCCTCGAGGGCGGCGCGAATCAACTGCCGAGCAAGGTCATCTACGACCGCGGGGGCTCGGCCATCGCCGAGGCGAAACCCGGCGACATTGACTGGGGCAAAGCCCTTGCCGGGATTGGTTGGTTCCACATCACCGGCATCACGCCCGCCATTAGCGAGACGGCGATGGAACTGTCCCTGCAAGCCGTTGAGGAGGCGAAAAAGCGCGGGGTCACCGTGTCCTGCGACCTGAACTTCCGCAAGAATCTCTGGAAATACGGCAAGACAGCGCCGGAAGTGATGACGGAACTCGCAAAATATGTCGATGTGGCGATTGCCAACGAGGAGGACGTGCAAAAATGTCTCGGCATCACCACAGATGTCGCCGTGGAGCACGGCGAACTGGATCGGGCAAAATACAGGGCCCTCTCTGACGAGGTGCTCAGACAATATCCTGGCATGAAGCTGATCGCCATCACGCTCCGCGAGAGCAAGAGCGCCGACTCCAACGGCTGGGCGGCTTGCCTGAATGACAGAACTGCCTTTATTGAGAGCAGGTACTATATGATCGACGACATTATCGACCGCGTCGGCGGCGGCGACTCCTTCTCGGCGGGGTTGATTTACGGACTGACCCATTACGATACCCACGCACAGGCCTTGGAATTCGCCGTGGCGGCGAGTTGCTTGAAGCACTCCATCGGCGGCGACTTTAACCGGGTAGACGTATCTGACGTGGAAAAGCTCATGGGCGGCGACGGCAGCGGGCGCGTCATGAGATAAATATAGTCACCACTTGAAAACGGTTTGATTGTACAGGGGATATCGCCGCTGTTTGGGTTAAAGACGGCGATGATCCTTGTAAATACAGAAAAGGCACGGCTGGCTTGCCGTGCCTTTTCCGTATTCTTATTGTAGCAAACCTGAGAAATTTAATACGATTACTTCTTTACCAAAATGTTCTTCAGAACATATGATTTTACTTGTGTCATATCCTCCAGCGTACAGCTGACCCCTTCTCTGCCCAAACCGCTCATCTTCGTGCCGCCAAATGGCTGGTCAATGTTGCGGTAGTTACCGGAACCGTTGACGACTACAGCGCCGCAGTTGATTTCCGCCGCCGCTTGGATGGCTTTGGAAAAGTCCTGTGTCATCACACCTGCTTGCAGGCCGTAAATCGTGTTGTTGGCAATTTCCATGGCCTCTTCAAAGGTATCAAAGGCAATGATGGGGAATATGGGGCCGAACACTTCCAGATCTTTTGCAATATCCATATCTTTCGTCACGCCGGTGAGCACCGTCGGCTCAAAATAGGTCTGGTCATACGGATTCCCGCCATAGATGCAGGCCGCACCTTGTGCAATCGTGTGTGCAACTTGTTTTTTGACGTCTTCTTGCGCCCTGACGTTGATGAGTGAGCCCAGTTCAGTCTCCTCGTCCAGCGGGCTGCCCAGTTTCAGTTTCTTTAAAGCTTCGATAACGCCTGTCGTAAAGGCTTCCAACACCGAACGCTGTACGATAAAGCGCTTCGGTGAGCAACAGGTCTGCCCGGCGTTTTTCAGACGGCCGGAAACGGCCTCTGAAATCGCAAGTTCCATGTCCGCGTCCTCGAATACGACAAAGGGATCGTTCCCGCCGAGTTCTAAGCCCAAATGCTTCAGTGTTTTTGCCCCGAGCTCAGCCACTTCGATGCCGACCTCTGTGCTGCCGGTGAGGCTGATTTTATCAATCAGCGGCGACTCGGTCAACCAGCGGCCAATCTTCGCACCGCTCCCGGTGACAAGTTGTAACACGTTGCCCGGCACGCCAGCTTCCCAGCAGAGTTCTAACATGCGCATGATCGTCAGGGGGTTATCCGAGGCCGGCTTGATAATCGCCGCATTGCCCACGGCAAGCGCCGCCGCGACCTTGTGGTAGCAGAGCTCAACGGGATAGTTAAACGGCGTAATACAGGCCACAACGCCCAGGGGCTCGTGTCTGGTGAAGATAATATCTGTCTCTGAACCCGTTTGGGCGTGGGACATGGTTTGACCGTACAAGTGGTTTGCCATTTCGGCAAAGCCACGGAAAATCTCAGCCGTACAGGCAACTTCCCCCCGTGCCTCCGTGATAATCTTACCCATCTCCGTGCTGAGCAAGCGGGCGAGTTCTTCTACGTTTGCGGCGATTGCGTCTGCACACTTTACCAAGACCGCACTGCGCGCATGCTGCGGGGTCGCCGCCCAGACCTTTTTGCCCGCCTGTGCCGCCAGAATCGCACGGTCTACATCCTCTTTCGTCGACGTTGGCACGGTGTCAACCAGCTCTTGCGTGGCTGAGTTTAATATATTAGTCGTAGCGTTATCGCTTGCGTTCACACGCTTGCCGTCAATAAACATTTTCATAAAAATGATGCCTCCATTTTTCGATTTTTTGATCTTTTGGTCTCAGAGTGTTCATAGGAATCCTGGATAAAAAGTATCTAGGAAATACCCGCTTTGCAGGCCGGCATTTGCGCAAAAAGTGCGCAAATACACGTCTATATTAAGCTCCAATATAAAAAACATAAAGTCATGTTTTTATTTGGAACTCGTATCATGTTTCAAAAGCGGGAACGGCAAGTTTCAAGTGACACTGACCGCTCCCGCTTTGTTGAACTAATTTTGGCGAACTGTTTTCATGAATCTTTAGAATGCGGTGTCCCAGCGAGTGGCGACGTTACCGGCATATACCATGCCAGGTGTGGTGTGGATCTGGGAGGGGATGTTGCGGTTTTCGCCTGTCATGTAATCGACCATGATTTGCATTGCCATTCTGACCAGCTCAATGGGGCTGTTGACACCGGTTGCGCCATACACGCCGTCTTCAATGAGTTCTAGGGCGTCTCTCATACCGTCGATGCCGACCACCAGGACTTCACCTTCCCGGCCCGCATTGCGGACGGCGGTGATGACACCCATTGCCATGGCATCATTTTCTGCAAAGATAACATTGATGTCAGGTGCGGCGACAAGCATATCTTCCGCGGCTTCCATGCCCAGCTCCGCAGACCAGTTACCCCAGCCCATGGTTTGTACGAGGAAGTTGGTGGAGTTGAAGCGCTCCAACTGGCGCTCGGTCAAGCCTTGGATAAAGCCGGTTCTGCGGGCAAACCCTGTCATATTTCCGGGGTTGCCGGCCAAGAGGCCGATTCTGACGGGGCCGTCAATCTGATCTGCGACCCACTCGCCAACAGCGCTGCCGAGGCCCGTGTTGTTCGATTGAACGATGGTAACAAAGATGCAAGCTGGATCGACAGATGCATTCAACAGGAACAGCGGGATGTTGTGGCTTGCGATGTATTCAGAGATCGCAATGGTCGCAACCGGATCTTGTGCGTCCATGACGATGACATCGGCGCCCATGGCGATCAGGTCTTCTACGTCCATCTGCTGTTGCGCAGCGTCGCCGCCGGCATTGAGGGTCATGAGTTCATAGCCGAAGTGTGCCGCTTGCTCTTCCATGGTTTGGTTCATTGCGATTAGGTAGGGGTTGTGCATATTCTTGATTGAGAAACCAACTACCAAATCTGTCACGTTTTCAATAATTGCATGGCTGTCCGTGTCCGGTGTTGTAGGCACAGCAGGCGCAGGCGTTGTCGCATCACCGGCGGCGGGGGGGGGGGTGTCAACAGGTGGCGGCGGTGCATCTTCGGTACACCCGGCAAGGAGTCCTGCCACCAATAACAGAGCCAACATGATTGCTACGATTCTTCCTTTTGTTTTCATTTCAATTCTTCCTCCTTATTTTTTTAGCATATCGTTCATAACCCTTAGGAGATATCTTCATACCCCCTTGCGGGTTTGCTAAACCATTGAAGATGATGCAATGTCCTTTCTTTTCCTGCCTGACTGGATCAGGATGGCCAAAATGATGATGACGCCTTTTACCACCTGCTGTGGATAATTCGCAATGTTGAGCAGGTTCATGACGTTCCCGATCATGCCGAGCACCCACACGCCCATAAGTGTATGGACAACCTTGCCGGTTCCGCCCGCCAGGCTGGCGCCACCGATTACAACGGCGGCAATCGCATCAAGTTCCATCATGTCGCCGGCAAGGGGGCTGCCTATATTGACCCGAGCGGCAATCATGATGCCGGCCACAGCGGCGAGCATAGAACTGAGCATATAGACACCGATTTTGTAAAAACTCGTATTAATGCCGGACAGCTTTGCCGCCGTCTCGTTACTGCCCACGGTCTGCACCAGGCGGCCAAAGGCAGTATATTTGTGCATCAGGGCGAGTAAAACCACCACAACCGCCACAAACCACACCATGGTAGGGATACCCAATATGCTGGTGGTCGCAAAACTGATCAGACCCTCGTGTCTGATTCGCACAGGCATTCCCCTCGACACGATGAACGCAATGCCCCGGGCAATGGTCATACCGGCCAGAGTGACGACAAAGGGTGCCAGCCGTCTTCTTGCGACCAAATAGCCCATCCCCCCGCCAAACGCAGCGGCGCTAAGCAACACCAGCATAACTGTCACGGTAAGGTTATACGACCCCAGCAGGTGCGCTGTAAAAACAGAGGCCATAGCGGCAACGGAACCCACAGATAGATCCACGCCGCCGGTCATGATCACAAACAGCATACCCATCGCAACCAAAGTCGGAGGCGCCAATTGCCGTAAGAGGTTGAAAATATTCTGGCGGGTCAAAAACACATCCGACAGGAAGCTGGAAACAACCAAAAGAATCACTACAACGACAATTGCCAAATTATCTTTTAATAGACCAATCCAATCAATCTTTCTCTTCGCTTGCGTTGTCTTTTCCATATCAGTTTTCCCCCACGATTAATTGCATAATGTTTTTCTCGGAAAAATCATTTTTCTGTAACTCACCCTTGATTGAGCCTTCATTCATAACCAATAAGCGGTCACACATGGCCAAGAGTTCAACCATTTCAGACGAAATCAGAATAATCGCATTGCCCTGGGCCGCCAGGTCGTTAATCAGCGCATAGATTTCGGTCTTTGCGCCAACGTCAACACCCCGGGTCGGCTCATCCATGATAATCACCTTCGCACCCGTGTGCATCCATTTGGCAATGACCACTTTTTGCTGATTCCCGCCGGAGAGGCTAAACACATTGGCCTCCACCGTGTCGGTTTTGATGCGTAATTTTTGTTTCAGACCATTCGCGATTTCATTTTCCTTCTTCGCATGAAAGATGCCCAGCGCATTGGTCACTTCTTTGATATTGGTCAAAGTAATGTTCTTTTTGATATTCAGGGCCGGGACTAAGCCCTGTTCCTTTCTGCTCTCTGGAATGAGTGCAAGGCCGCCCCGAACTGCCGTAACCGTAGACCGGAAATTAGCCGGCTTGCCCTCATAATAGATCTGACCGCTCTTTCGCTTATCTGCACCGAATAGCGCCCGCACGACTTCAGTCCGTCCACTGCCTACAAGTCCGGCGAGCCCTAGCACTTCGCCTTTCCGCACGGAAAATGAGATGCCCTTATACATATAGTCATCGGAAAAGTTCTCAATTCGAATGCACTCTTCTCCGATTTCCACATTTCGCTTGGGGTATTTGTTCGAAAGTTCACGCCCAATCATCAGTTCGATGACCTTATCCACCGTCATTTCAGAAACAGGATTCACGCCGGTGATCTCACCGTCTTTGAGTGTGGTAATGGTGTCCCCGATTTTAAATATCTCTTCCAAGCGGTGCGAGATATAGATAATGCTGACGCCTTTTTCTTTCAAACGCCGGAGAAGCTCAAACATGACTTCCGCTTCGCTGTCGTTGAGCACAGCAGTGGGTTCATCTAAAATCAAAATTTGAACGTTTTTCGACAAGACCTTGCAAATCTCAACAATCTGCTTATACGCCACACTGAGGTCCTTTGTGCGCGCTTTGGGATTGATATCAAAGCCCATGCTTTTAATGATTTCACGGGCTTCCCGGTTGATTTTTTTCCAGTTAATCACCGGGCTTTTTCCGAGGCTCTCTAGGAAAATATTTTCCGCAACACTCAAATCGTCTGCGAGTTCGAACTCTTGATAGACGATCCCAATTCCAAGTTGAATCGCGTGGCGGGGGGAGACGATTTTTACCTCTTCCCCATTAATAAAAATCGCCCCGGAGTCCATTTTGTACGCCCCGGACAAAATTTTCATAAGTGTGGATTTCCCTGCGCCGTTTTCTCCGACCAGACAATGGATTTCCCCGGGTTTTACGCTAAAGCTGACATTCGTTAAGGCGTGAATGCCGCCGAAGCTTTTTGACATATTTTTCATTTCGATTCTATATGCGGTAGAATCCCTGTCCATATCCTTCGTTTCGATTTTGCTTTCGGAAATGGAATCCAATGTACTTCCCTCCTCAAAGTAAATTTAACGATACTTTCTGTTCCTGCGGCCAAGCAGCGAAATGTGCGAGTCCCGCCTTCTCCCTCCGAACTGGAATCAGAGAATAAACTTCTCAACATGGCACCGGTTCCACATGGAAATACCGGCTACGAGAATTATGCTTGTACTGCGTGTTTAGGGGGTCCTGCGTTCTGACCCTTTCAGCATTAATTCACAGGGAATCATGTGTGTGCTGCGCGATGTCGTGCTGTCTTCAATGCGGGCGTGCAACAGTCGCATGGCGGCCCGGCCCGTTTCGTAAGTGTCACGTGTTACGCAACTGAAATTGTAATCCAAAATATCCAATACTGAGATATGGTCGATTCCGACCACAGCGATATCCTTTCCAATTTTCACTTTGCACTCCCGCGCCGCTTTTAAAAAACCCAAGCTCGTGAGGTTGTTGCTCGTAACAATTCCCTCTGGGAATTCACCGGATTCAAACATCTTTTTAGCGAGCCTGTAAGCGGTATCGACACGGAAATCTCCCTCTAAAACAAATACTTCTTCTAAGTCCAAACCAGCATCGCTTACAGCTTGCCGAACGCCCTGATAACGATCTCGGGCGATACGCAATTGCAAATCTCCAGTAATGACACCAATACGTTTATTTCCGGCTTTAATCAATTCAGAGGCGGCGAGGTAGCCGCTTTCAAAATTTTCATAGTACACGCCGTCTAAAGGGATTTTGTCGAGGTGACGATCCACCACCACAATGGGAGTACGCAAGCTGTGAAAGCGCGCCTGCAAGCGTCGGACATCTTCTAAATCTGAATATTCTTTTGCCGGCGTGATAATCATGCCACGTACCCGCTGTTGCTCCAACATACGCAGAGCACGGTCTTCCTTCAGCGCGTCATTGGCTGTATCGTAGCAGATAATCAAAAAATTATTTTGGTCACTGATCTCTGTGATCCCTTTTAAAACTTCAGAAAAAAATGTATTTTCAAGTTCTGGAATAACAACTCCAATTACACTGGTTTCCCGCCTGGAAAGATTGATGGCTATAGCAGATGGTGAATAATTTTGTTCACGAATTACCGTTTCCACTCTATTGCGCACGGACGGACTAACATATCCGCTATTGTTCAGTACCCGTGAGACCGTGGACTTTGAGACACCTGCCAATTCTGCTATTTCATGTATTGTAGTCACTATTCTGGAACCGTTCCCAAACTTTTTTTTAGATCATACCTTCTCTGCCCGACTCTGTCAAGTCATGGAATGCAATTTCTATAAAGTAGACAATTTTATTATCTGCTATTTGGTGATTTTGTCAGGGGATTTTCTGTTTTTATACTACACGATTCAACGAACCAATAACAGTCGTTTGATTTTACTATCCAAATGACTGTTCAGGCTAGTTAAATATAGCTGGTCGCTTATTTATATGGGTCAAGACACTGAGAGGGGAATGTCACGGAAATCTTTAAGTAAGAACAGATACAAATCTAACTCTCTGTGATTGAATCGGAAAGGGGGTTCTTTCACATGAGTTATGACTTGCTTGGTATTTTACCAGCGCTTGAGGAACAAACAGAGATGGCATATGAACACAAAGAACCTAGCGTAGCTTAATGCTACGCTAGGTAAATAAAACTAATGCTATTTTATGACGCCCTATACTTCAATCTGATTTTGATCTTATTTTCTTACAATTTTTTATGGATGCGTAACTGAGCGGAGATGGGCGGTTCAAAGCAGAAAATTATGGAGATATATACTTATTTTTCGACTGTACCTCCCGCAGAAATTGGAAGCGTATTGCAAATGGCCTCAACCATAGCATCAATTTCCGAGAGTTGTTCCATTTTTAAGGAAGACGTTATACTAATCATATTTTTTGGGAAATTAATATTTTCACAGTTTTCAAACTTTTTGAGAATCAATCTACCGCTGAACGGAGACCATGTGCCATTTTCGATGGAAAAAACTGTGCGATTTTGAATGTTGTGGGCTACGAGATCGTTAAGCAACGCATCCATGGTCACGAAAATGCCCGAGTTGTATGTTGTGGAAGCAAACACTAAATGACTCCACTTAAAGCATGCAGATACGATTTCCGATCCGGCAGTAAAAGACACGTCAAACATCTGCGTTTTTACACCTTTATCTCGTAAGCGGCTGGCCAATATTTCTGCGGCTTGTTCAGTATTTCCGTATACAGACGCATACGCGATCATTACGCCCTGCTCCTCTGGTTCATAAGTACACCAATGCATGTATTTGGATATAAAGTAGTCCAAATCTTTGCGCCATACAAAGCCATGAAGAGGACAAATCATGTTGATTTCCAAAGTAGATGCCTTCGCAAGCAAAGCTTCAACATCTGGCCCATATTTCCCAACAATATTGGTATAATACCGCCTTGCCTCGTCCATATAGTCTTTTGCGAAATCTACTTCGTCTGCAAATATGGCACCATTCAAAGCGCCAAAACACCCGAAACCATCAGCAGAAAATAGGATTTTATCTGTAGAGTCATATGTAACCATAACCTCAGGCCAATGCACCATCGGGGCCATGACGAAGTGAAGCAAGTGTTTCCCGGTGCTGAGGGTGCTTCCTTCTTTTACAAGGTGTACCCGTGAATCTGCGTCAAAATCAAAAAATTGTTTGATATATTGTAATGTTTTTTCATTGCATACAAGTTTTGCGTTCGGATATTGAATGAGCACCTGTTTCGTCACGGCAGAATGATCGGGCTCCATATGCTGTACCACAAAATAATCCAAGTCTCTTCCAGCCAGCGTTGCATCGACGTTTTCAAGGAACTTGTCCTGCACTGCCCTGTCAACGGTGTCCAACAACACAGTTTTTTCGTCCATCAGCAGGTATGCGTTATATGAGACACCATGTGGAACATCATACACACTTTCAAATATTCCCAAGCGTCTGTCGTTTGCGCCAACCCATATTAAATCCTCAGTTATTTTTTTGGTACAGGGCATTGTTCCTCTTTTGCTACCAAACTTCCTGCCAATGAAATCATCTTTTGACACGCCGCAGACCGGACAAGTAAAGTGCTCTGAAAGTAGACCTGTATGTATATAACCACAGGGCGCACAACGGTATTTCGGAGGAGATATAAATGACTTATCTACCATGCCCTTAGGGCCTAAATCACTGCTGCGGTCAATATACTCTGTATGTAACAACCGTTCTGCCAAAGCGTCGCCAGGCTTTCCGTAAAAAGTTTCGTACAAGGCTTTTATTTCAGGGTTGTCGTGGCTACAACGCAAAGGCATGTTGATATCTTTGTCGTAAAGAGCGTCTATGCGAGCTTTGCGCACTTTGTCGGACATCGGCACCTCAGTTTTAGGCTGTCCGCCACCTCCGATACAGCCGCCTCTACAGGTCATGACTTCGATAAAGTCATACTCACATTTTCCGGCGATTACATCTTCGATTATTTTCTTTGCATTATCTATCCCGTGCGCCACTGCTATTCTTACAGAGGTTCCAGCCATGTCTACGGCTGTACTACGAATATCTTCCATGTTGCGCACAGGCTGTAGATCCAAGCGTTCGTTAGAGAGATTTTGGCCTGTTACCAGAGAGTAAGCAGTTCTTACGGCAGCCTCCATTACACCACCTGTATTTCCAAAAATAACTCCTGCACCTGATGCTATCCCCATAAGCTTGTCATAATTGCTATCTTGTAGACTGTTGAAATCTATGCCTTCTTCTTCAAGCCATTTTGCCAGCTCTCTTGTAGTAATGACATGGTCTGTGTCCCGCATATCGGGAAAACCATATTCTTTAGAAGCGGCATTCATTTCTTCTCTACGAATTTCGAACTTTTTCGCCGTACAAGGTGTAACAACCACATTCACAATTTTAGTTGGGTCAATTCCCATTTGTTTGGAAAAATAAGTTTTTATTGTAGCGCCTTGCATTCCTATTGGACTTTTAGCAGAAGAAATATGTGGTCTGAGATCAGGGTAAAATGTTTCAACAAACTTTACCCATGCTGGGCAACAGCTGGTGAATTGAGGAAGAGGGCCTGTTTTTTTCGTGACTCTGTCTACCAATTCCGTTGCTTCTTCCATAATAGTCAGATCGGCACCAAAATTGGTGTCCAAAACATAGTTTGCACCTAGTGACCGCAGTGCTGCCACCATTTTACCTTCTACAAATGTACCCGGCTCAAGTCCAAAAGATTCACCCAAGCCCACCCTGACAGATGGAGACGTACTAAAAATGACAATTTTGCTTGAATCCATAATAGCTTTCTTTACAGCGGGATACTCATACCGTTCTGTAATAGCCCCGGTAGGGCATACATTTGCACATTGTCCGCAGTTTATGCAAACGGGACAGTCGCCTGCACTTTCCAAGTCGTAAAGGCTACCAACTACCACCTCACTGTCGCATACACGGCGACAAGCGCCGCAATTGATGCATAAATCTTCATTACGCACTATTGCAGGATTATTTTCCTCAATTGGAATGCGTAGGTCTGTAAAGCGATGTTTACTCATGGAATACCCCTCCTGTTTTTTGATATTTTGTTTGTGAAATTTTCTAATTTTCAAAGTCACAACACGGTCGTTGATTTACTTTCTACACTAGCCGTCTCGTGTGTTGCTGGTTATAGGGCATCTGGAAAACTCGCAATGACTGTAGCCGCAACATACTACCTGAAGCGAATAAAAACACTCTTGTATTTGTACAAATATTATAATATAATCTGAAATAAGGTTTTGTTGCCATGGCAACAAAATGAATTGTTTGTGGAGAATAATTTTATGAAGCTTAACTACAAGGAAATTATGCAAGATGCGACATTGTTTCAAAGCATGAGTGACGATGAGTATGAGGCCTTGGTAAATTGCCTTTCACCACGAGTGAGACACTATACCAAAAATGAAATATTGCTTTTAGCAGAGGATTCTGTTCAACATCTCGGAATTATTATTGGCGGAACGGCTAGCGCATACTTAGATCATGTTAGCGGAAGCCAAACATTAATTTCAAATCTTTCACCCCTGAATATATTCGGCGAAGTGGTGGTCAGTACAAGGACGCACAGAAGCCCTGTTACGATTTATGCGGCATCAGATGTAACGGTTGCATTCATAGAATATCAAAAAATTTACTCTATGTGTGAAGTAGCTTGTTCTGTACATAGAGTATTTTTACAAAATGTGCTTAAAATTATTGGTGATAAATATTTTCATTTGTTTGACAGAATCACTGTTTTGCGGGAAAAATCCCTAAGGTCAAAAATTATGGCTTATTTATACATACTAAGCGACAATGGGGTTACCTCAACAGTTACGATTCCCTTTTCTAAAACAGTGCTTGCTGATTATTTGTTGGTGAATAGAAGTGCATTATCAAAAGAACTGAGAAAAATGGAATGCGATGGTCTTATTATAGTTAAAAAACGAAAAATAGAACTAATGTTTTAGTTGCGTAGCGATTCGGCATCAACTTGAATTCACACATTGTGCTTTTTCAAGTCCTTTTGTGCCTATTCTACACAATCACAGTCTATTGTGCTAGGTACCCTTAAACTTGACGCTTACATTTGTCCTTGACAAATCGCGCCGAAAGGGAGAAGTCCTCTTTTGAAGATATAACAGGCCTCGCCCCGCAATATGCTGTATGGACAGGGGGTGGCGCATTGGAGAAGCAAAGCGTTTCGGGTATTAAAATCGCCATGGTGTATATCGGCACCGTGGTAGGGGCGGGGTTTGCCACGGGGCAGGAGATATTACAATTTTTCGTATCATTTGGATTGGGAGGGCTGTGGGGGGCGCTGCTCACCGCGGGGCTCTTTATGTTCTTCGGCGTGGTGACCATGGAGATGGGCTACGCCCTCCGGGCCAAGTCCCATCTGGAGGTCATCGGCTATGCCGGGGGCGGGCGGTTTCAGACGGTGATGGACGTGCTTATTATGGTGTCTCTCTTCGGCGCCCTCACGGCCATGATGGCGGGGACGGGGGCGCTCTTTGCACAACAGTGGGGGATCAGCGCCGCTTTGGGGAGCTTGCTCATGGGTGTTCTGACGGTGTTGACCGTCCTCCGAGGTTTGCCTGGGGTGATCCATGCCATCAGTATTGTGGTCCCCTTTTTACTGGTGTCCGTTTTGGCCATCAGTGTCTTTTCTCTGCTGCAATCGCCGCCGGATTTTACTGCGGACGTCACCCGTGGGGGACGGGGGCTCATGGGCAATTGGCTCACGGCGGCGATTCTCTATGTATCCTATAACATCCTCATGTCCGTGTCTGTGCTGGGGCCGACGGGGGGATTGGCTGTGAATCGGCGGGCCGTTTGGCGAGGGGGCATACTGGGCGGAGCGGGACTGGGGGCGGCGTCGATCCTGATCTATCTGGCCCTGTCCGGCACACGGGCTGAGACGGGGCATTTGGAGGTGCCGATCCTGCATATGGCAGGGGGAATTGCCCCCATAGCGGGGGCGCTCTACTCCCTCGTACTCCTGGCGGAGATATACACTACCGCCGTGGGAGCGCTGTACGGATTCTCCGCCCGGCTCCTGGCGGGACGGGACCGGCGCTTTGGGGTGGGGATGATTATCAGCGGGGCGGCGGGGGCGTTTTTGGTCAGCTTATTCGGGTTCTCCGGGCTGGTCCGGTATATGTATCCCCTGCAGGGCTATGGGGGGATACTTTTATTGGTGGCGCTGGTGTGGGTAAAGGTTAGGAGAACCCCACCCCGGTAGAGATTGTCTTGTCCAAAATGAAAATCCAATAAAAAACATGAGATTTTCTATATTTAGGTATTGCAAAGTTGTCCGCAGTTCGATATAATACAAAATTAGTGTAATACGCCTTCAACAGAGAATACGTTGAATACTTTATCGATAAAGGAATGACAGCTATGAGCGGATCCAAGGACAAAAAGCGCAGACAAGGTCAGAAAGGGCAAGGTGCCTTTGACCTGCGCAATCCGAAAGAGATGGCGGCGGAACAGACCAGAAAAAAACAGACCAGAACGGCAGTGATTGTAATTCTCGCCGTTGTGATAGTGGGGGTTCTGCTGACGATTTTAAATTCCGCTATCTTTTACCGTACGGCACCTGCCCTGCGAGTGGGCGGCACAGGGATTAGCATTGCAGAGATGACCTATTACTTCAATCAGGCCGCCCAGAGCCCTGACGAGGTCTGGGATACCCATTTTGAGCGCGCTGCGGACATGGCGGCCCGGGACACGTTGCTCCGCCGTCAAGCGGAAGCGGCTGGATTGACCATCAGTGCGGATTGGCAGACTGGCATTGATGCCGCCCTTCAAGAGCACATCAATGCGGCCGAAATGTGGAACGTTCCAGTGAACGTAGTTGTGGCGGCCGACTTTGGCCGTGGCATGAGCCTGAATTTGTTGCGTGAGCGCTATGAGGCCTTGGCCTTAGGGCAAATGTATATCGAACACGCCATTGAAGAGCGGCGCGCCGGTTTCGACCCGGCAGAGCTAGAGGCGTTCTATGAGGAGCACCGGGACGATTTCGAGCTCGTGGAGTTCCGTCTGCACACCATCCCCTTTACCCCGGAAGAAGATATTCCGGGATTAGCGGAGACAGAAGACTTCGATCCGGAAATGGTTGTCACCTTAGCGGAGGCCAGGGCGGAGGCAGATGCCATTGCCCGGGCCGCGGCCGCCGGGGAAGCGGGTTTCTTCGAGGGCATCTTAGACACCATAGACGAGGAGATGCGGGATTGGTTTGACGAGGAGCACACGTTCCGCTCCGTTCTGCGGAACCAGTTGAGCGTTCTCGCCTACGGCGATTGGCTCCTGGCGGATCAGAGATCAGAGGGCGATGTCACCGTTATCGTGGGGGATACTGACGTTTTCGTGGTATTTTATCTGGGTGAGGAAGACAACCGGTACTATACCTCTAATGTCCGCCACATCCTCATCGCACCGGAAGAAGTGGAGACCGTAGATTTCAATGATCCCGACTTGGATTGGGAAGCCGTCGACTGGGAGGCCATCAGCGCCCAAGAGGCGGCGGCAACAGCCGAGGCCGAAACCGAGGCGGAGGGCATTTTGGCCCAGTGGAGAGCCGGAGCTGCCACAGAGGAGAGCTTTATTGAACTCGTCCGGGAATATTCCGCAGACTACAATGAAGGTGCTGATGACCCCGGCATGATTCCTGATATCAATCGGCAATCCAATTTGGTGCCGGAGTTCTTAGCCTGGTCTACAGACCCCAGCCGCCGGACGGGGGATGTGGATATTGTACAGACCCAGTTCGGGTTCCACATTATGTACTTCGCGGGCTATAACGACGAGATATATCACCGGTATGCACTGGCCCAAGAGCGCATGGCCGCCGAGGCGTTTGAGGTGTGGCTGGAATCGGCATTGGAGGAGATGAATCCCCGGTCCACCGTCTTCTCCCGGTTTGTAGGCAGATCGTAATATGAATCAATTGTCCCGGTTTGGCTCTCCGCCAGACCGGGACTTGGTAAAAGGGGACAAACGGGCCGGCCATACAGGCCCGATGGTTTCGCGCCCCGGGGCCTGTGTGGGTGGCCTCTGGGCGAGAATAAAAAGGAAGACCCACGGGAGACGGGCGCTGAAAGGAGAGATGCAAGGCTATGAAGGGGTATCTAGTGTTAGAAAACGGCAAAGTCTTTGAGGGCAAGCGGTTCGGTGCAACGGGAGACGTGATTGCAGAGATTGTATTCACCACCGGGATGACCGGGTACTTGGAAACCTTGACAGACAAGAGCTACACAGGACAAATGGTTGTACAGACGTTCCCATTGATCGGCAACTACGGCGTGATTCCATCAGATTTTGAAAGTGACGAAATTGGTCCCAGCGGCTATATTGTAAAAGAGTGGTGTCAGATTCCTTCCAACTTCCGAAGTGAGGGAAATCTTGACACTTTTTTATTGGAAAGAGGCGTCCCCGGCCTGTCGGGGGTCGACACCCGATCCCTGACAAAACTCATCCGAGAGGCCGGTGCGCTGGGTGCGTGTATCACCGACGAGCCGGACAAAGTGGATTTTGCGGCCCTAAAGGCCTATCGCATCACGGGGAAGGTGGCCCAGGTGAGCGCGAAACAAGCCTATACTGTTCAGGCCGAACAGGAGAACTATAGAGTTGCCCTCTTAGACTATGGCGTGAAAACCAGCATTATAAAAGAACTGGTCAAACGAGGTTGCACTGTGACCGTTTTGCCCCACAATACGACTGCGGCGGATGTCCTGGCGTTAAACCCCGACGGGATTGTGCTCTCCAACGGCCCCGGAAATCCCACGGAGAACGTGGCAGAGATTGCAACCATCAAAGAGCTATTGGGCGCAGAGGTGCCCATCTTCGGCATCTGTATCGGCCACCAGCTCCTGGCTCTGGCCAACGGATTTGAGACTGGGAAACTGGGGGGCGGCCACAGGGGCTCGAATCAGCCCGTGCGGAGCTCGGAGACGGGGAAGGTCTATATCACCAGCCAGGGGCACCAGCACGTGGTTCTGCGGGAGAGCGTATCCGGCACCGGGGCGGTTTTCTTTGAGCACGCCAATGATCAGAGCTGTGAGGGAATCCGCTATTTGAATGCGCCCGCCTTTTCCGTCCAGTTCCACCCGGAGGCATCCGCCGGGCCCCTGGATACACAGTTCCTGTTCGACGACTTTATGAAAATGATGGAGGGTTAAAGTATGCCGTTAAATAAAGAGATCAAAAAGACAATGGTCATCGGGTCCGGCCCTATCGTCATCGGCCAGGCCGCCGAGTTCGACTACGCCGGGACCCAAGCCTGCCGCGCTCTGCGGGAAGAGGGGATTGAGATCGTCCTGGTCAACTCCAACCCCGCCACTATTATGACCGACAACGTCATGGCAGATCGCATTTATATCGAGCCGCTGACGTTAGAGACGGTCAAGCGGATTATCAAAAAAGAAAAGCCGGACAGTATCCTCTCCGGATTGGGGGGCCAGACGGGGCTGACTTTATCCATGCAGCTGGCGAAATCCGGATTTTTAGAGGAACACAACGTCCGACTCCTGGGCTCTTTTCCCGACACCATTGATAAGGCGGAGGATCGCCAGCTCTTTAAAGAGACCATGATTGAAATCGGCCAGCCCGTCATCGAATCCCAGGTGGTCACCGATGTGGAGAGCGCACTGGATTTTGCGGAAAAGATCGGCTATCCTGTCGTTGTGCGCCCTGCCTTCACCCTGGGCGGCTCCGGCGGGGGGATCGCCTACTCCAGAGAGGAGTTGGCCCACTTCGCCAAAAACGGCCTCATGCTCTCACCCATCACCCAGGTGTTGATTGAGGCGTCTATCATCGGCTGGAAAGAGATTGAGTTTGAGGTCATCCGGGACAGCGCAGGGAACGCCATCATTATCTGCGGCCTGGAGAACATTGATCCCGTAGGCGTCCACACGGGGGACAGTATCGTCATCGCCCCCACGGTGACGTTGTCAGATAAAGAGTACCAGATGCTCCGCACGGCGTCTCTGGACATTGTCCGGGCCCTGGGGATCGAGGGGGGCTGTAACGTCCAGTTGGCCCTCCACCCCACCTCCTTTGACTATGCGGTCATCGAGGTCAATCCCCGGGTGTCCCGTTCCTCGGCGCTGGCCTCTAAGGCCACGGGGTATCCCATCGCCAAAATTTCCACGAAGATCGCCATCGGCTACACCTTGGATGAGATATTAAACACCGTCACGGGCAAGACCTCCTGCGCCTTTGAGCCGACCTTGGACTACGTGGCCCTCAAGTTTCCCAAATGGCCCTTTGATAAGTTTATCTACGCCAAACGGGACCTGGGTACCCAGATGAAGGCCACCGGCGAGGTCATGTCCCTGGCCGACAGCTTTGAGATGGCGGTCATGAAGGCCGTCCGGGGGGCGGAGATCGGCCTGGAGACCATGAATATGCCGAAACTCAAACTCCTGCCCGACGCAGAGATCAATGCCCTGCTCTCTAAAGCCACGGACGAGCGGATATTCGTCGTCTTCGAGGCTCTCCACAGAGGATTTACCCCGGAGGAGATCCATGAGATCACCAAGATTGACAACTGGTTCCTGTACAAGCTGTTAAATCTCGTCCAATACGAGCAACTCTTATCCGAGGGGAAATTAGACGAGGAGACCTATCGCTACGGCAAGAAGCTGGGCTATACGGACAAGGCCATCCGGTCTATCAGCGGCCAGCAGATCCCCTGCCGGGTGGAGCCCACTTTTAAAATGGTGGATACCTGCGCCGCAGAGTTCGCCGCTGAGACCCCCTATTTCTACGGCACCTATATCAGCCCCGCCGCAGGGGGCGAGAACGAGGCGGCCCCCTTTATCCGCCGAGCCAAGAAAGGCACGATAGTGGTGCTGGGTTCCGGGCCGATTCGGATCGGCCAGGGGATTGAGTTCGACTACGCCAGCGTCCACTGTGTTCACAGCTTAAAGAAGATGGGCTATGAAGTGGCCCTCATCAACAACAACCCGGAGACGGTCTCCACCGACTTCGACACCGCCGACCGGCTCTACTTCGAGCCGCTGAATCCGGAAGATGTGCTCCGGATCATTGATATGGAGCAGCCCATGGGCGTGGTGGTGGCCTTCGGCGGCCAGACGGCCATCCGGCTGACCAAGCATCTGCAAAAGCACAACATCCCCATCATCGGTGCCGGGGCAGACTGCATCGACATGGCCGAGGACAGAGAGCGGTTCGACGGCCTCTTAGAGCGGCTGGGCATCGCCAGACCCCGTGGATTTGCAGTCAAGACCACGGAAGAGGCCTTGACGGCGGCCAACAAAGTGGGGTATCCTGTAGTAGTGCGCCCGTCTTATGTCCTGGGCGGCCAGAATATGATTATCGCCTTTTCCGACGCGGATATCCGGGAGTATATGGCCATTATCTTAGAATATGAGGAGGAGAACACGGTCCTCATCGACAAGTATCTGGCGGGGCTGGAAATCGAAGTGGACGCCATCTGCGACGGAGAGGATGTCCTGCTCCCCGGTATTATGGAACACGTAGAGCGGACAGGCATCCACTCCGGCGACAGTATCGCCATGTACCCCGCCAAGAGCGTCAGCGACGAATTGGCGGCGGAGCTTCTGGCGACGACAAAGCAGATCTGCAAGGGGCTAAACGCCGTCGGCATGGTCAATATCCAGTATATTATTCTGGATGGCAATATCTACGTCATTGAGGTCAACCCCCGGGCCTCTCGGACAGTTCCCTATCTCAGCAAGGTCACCGGGGTACCCATGTGTGAACTGGCCACCCGGGTCAGCCTGGGTGAAAAGCTAAAAGACTTGGGTTTTGGCACAGGACTCTATCCGAAAGCCGACTACGTGGCGGCGAAAGTACCCGTCTTCTCTTTCGCCAAGCTGACGGATGTAGACACCCACTTAGGGCCGGAGATGAAATCCACCGGTGAAGTGCTGGGTCTGGCAAAAACCGAGGAAGAGGCCCTGTTCAAAGGTCTTGTGGCCGCAGGGTACAAGCTGGACGACCGCACCGGCGGCGTATTCCTCACCGTGCGGGACAGCGACAAAGGGGAGATCGCCAATCTGGCGGAAAAGTTCCACGGACTGGGGATTGCCCTCTATGCCACGGCGGGGACCGCCAAAGTCTTACAAGATACGGGCCTCACCGTCCATGTGGTGGATAAGATCTCCGAAAACGAGGAGAACAGCGTCATGGCCCTCTTGGAGAGCGGTGCGGTGGGGTATATCCTGTCCACCTCCGCCAGAGGCCGTGACCCGCGGCGGGACAGTGTAAAAATGCGCCGCCGGGCCTGCCTGTTGGGCATTCCCTGTCTCACCTCTCTGGATACGGCCAACGCCCTGGCCGACAGTCTGATGAGCCGTTACAGCCAGCAGAATACGGAGCTGGTGGATATTTGCAATATGTAGGTGCAGTTACAGCGAAAGGCGGCACCGTTGGTGCCGCCTTTCGTCTTACGCTTCTATAAATGGAGGTCTGAAATTGAGCAATCCGGTTCGCAGAATCACAGCCCACGGGATGGCGTTGGTCGCCGTCTATTGGTTCGGACTCTGTGCGTACATCGCCTTTATGGTGACGACGCTGATCGATCACGGGTGGTCGGACAGTGCCGCCGCCGGCGTAATGACGGCCATGCCTGTCATCGTCTTATTGGTACAGCCCTTCTACGGATATATCAGTGACAAATTTCTTTCGGAGAAAAAGCTGTCGGTGATTTTACTGACCCTATCCGCTATTTGTATGCTGTTATTGCCTTTTTCGCTCCGCTCCGGAAGCATGTCGCTGGTGGTGATCAATATGGTTGGCATTACCGCATCCGGAATGCAGGTTGCCGGCTTGCTGGACGCTTGGATTATCGGATTGAAGCAGGAATATCCGTCTATTAACTACGGGTTGATCCGCGGGTGCGGTTCCTTTACCTTTGCCCTGTCAGCGCAGATCATGGGGACGGTGACTGTCCTATCTGGCCACGATGTGCGGTTGTGGCTGGGCGGCGGGGCCATTTTGCTCTCTGTATTTTTAGGGTTGACGTTCCGTTCTACGCAAGGCCGCAACCCAGGCGAGGAAGAAAAACCGGCGCACCGGCTCACGGGCATAGAGGCGTTCAAATTGATCTTTTCCTCGAAGCAATATAATTTACTTTTGGGGGTCTCCTTTTTTCTGCTGTTGAGCGGCGCCACTATGCTCACCCTGATCCAACTATTGGTCCGTGATTTTGGGGGAAATACGGCGCAGATCGGAACGGCTACGGCGATTATGGCCGGCAGCGAAGTGCCGTTTATGTTTTTGACAGCGTATATTTTAAACAGAGTGGGGTTCAAGAAACTGCTTGCTTTCTGCGGTGCAGTCTACGTGATCCGTCTGTTTATCATGGCGTCTGTTGAAACGGTGGACGGGTTGCTCTATGTACAGTTGTTACAGGGGCTCACATTTGCCGTGCTGTTGCCGATTTCTATGAGCTATCTGGCCCAAATTCTCGATACACGCATCCGGGCCACCGCTGTCACCATCTATTCCGCCGTCACCATGTCGCTCACGGGAATTCTGGGCAACCTGACCACCTCTGCACTGCTGGCCACGGGATTTTCCGTACAGACGGCGCTGATTGTCTTCGCCTTTGCGGCGCTCATGGGATTTTCTCTGACGCTGTATGGGGTCGTGCGCAAGATATGGTAGTTTTACTCAAAATAGAATAACTCTTCAAATTTCTTGTCCAGTGCAATACATAGGATCAGCGCCAACTTTGCCGTGGGGCAGAACTGCCCTGTCTCAATAGAGCTGATGGTGTTGCGGGATACGCCCACCAGTTCCGCCAGAGCCGTCTGGGAGAGGTCTTTTTCTGCCCTGGCCACTTTTAGCTTGTTTTTTAATACGATTTCGTCTCTCATATTAACCCCACCACCCTTGGAGTGTTCCTACATACCTCACGAATAAAATGACAGCGGCAATTCCTAAAACGGCGAAACAAATAGCGGCTATCAAGTATCTTTTCTGGTTTAAAATGCGATATTTGGCGAGAAATTCTCCAAACCAAGAAGCGAGAATGACCGAAGACAAAGCGTATGTGGCAAGCATCTGCCCGGTAATGATAGACAAGAGGAGCAGAGGGAAACCAATTACTTCGATGCCCCAATAATTGCCTTTCTTTGCCCCTTGGGTTACTGCGTGTTCTATGCCCTCGTCTTTGTTTGACTGCCTACTCTTTGCCAGTATTTCCTCTTTGCGGCTTCCGTTGCCTTCTGTTGCATTGTTCATTTCAATACCTCCAAGTTCATCCCTCATAGTAACAGTCCAAAGAAATGAGAAATTTCCCACCATCCGAATGATACCGCAAGGAGTGATATAATACCAACAATTGCACTCACGCCAGTAACAATTGTCAATATGAGGTGACAGTTCCTTTTTGTGAAACGGTACTCTATTAGGCCTTGTCCAAAGGCAAATGTACACATAGCTGTGGCACTGGCAAAAAATGCAACAAGCTCTCTGGTAAATAAGGTGAAAACTGCAATAGGAATCAATACGGCAAACAGAGTATACTCCCCCAACTTACGCCCTTTTAGTTGCGCATACTCCATGCCCTCGTCTCTGTTTGCCTTTCTGCTTCTCTCCAGAACTTCATTTTTGTCCATGAAATTTAACCTCCAAGTATAATTGTCTATTTGACAAGTTTTATTGTCAAAATAATCATAGCACACGCCAAGTGTACTTGTCAACAATAAAATCGAAACTTTTTTATTAACGGCAAAATGCAACCCCCACTTGACGAGGTGGGAGGGAAACGTTTATACTGATTTGTAGAAATACCCAATCAAAGGAAACGGAGGCGGCAGAATGATTTATAGACCGCTAGGGAATACAGGAAAAGAGATCAGCGCCATCGGCATCGGCTGTATGCGCTTTTATCCGGAGGAGTATAAGAAAGGCCCGGAAAAACCGGCGGAGATCCTGCTGCGGGCCAGGGAGTTGGGAATCAACTACTTCGATACGGCGCCCTACTATTGCGATGACCACAGCGAGGACATCGTGGGCTATGCCATCTCACAGATGAAAGAGAAGCCCTACGTCTCCACAAAATGCGGTCTGGGGATGGCGAAAACCGCCGACGAGGCCTACGCCTGGGTGGAGAAATCCTTAAGGCGGCTCAAGATGGACAAGATCACCGTCTACAACCTGTGGTGCATCAAGACCATGGAGGAGTACCGGGAGATGATCCGGCCCGGCGGGATGTATGACGGGATTTTGCGGGCGAAAGAAGAAGGTCTGATCGAACACATCTGTTGCAGCGTACACATTGACGGCAAGGGCCTCGCGGAGATTGTGGCAGACGGCCGGGTGGAATCCGTCACCCTGGGGTATAACGCCCTCAACTTCGCCTATCGCAGAGAGGGGATCGAGGCCTGTTACGATGCGGGGCTTGGAGTTGTGATTATGAACCCCCTGGCAGGCGGTCTGCTCCCTCAACACCCAGATAAGTTCGGTTTTATCCGAAACAGCCCGGAGGAGACCATTGTCCAGGCGTCTCTCCGGTTCCTCCTGGGCCAAAGGGAGATCACCGCGGCCCTGCCCGGTCCCGCCAACATTGCGGAGCTGGAGGAGTGCGTATCGGCCGTGGAGAACGTACAGGAGGTCACCCGGGAGCGGTTGGCGGCCCTTTCCAAGCAGTTGACCCGGGAGCTGGATACGCTCTGCACCGGCTGTGCCTACTGTGATTCGTGCCCCGAGGGGATCCCCGTGCCGGAATTTATGGAGGCCTATAACATGCACCTGTTGCAAGAGGAGCCAGACGCCCTCTTAAATCGCCTCAAATGGCAGTGGAATCTACAGCCGGAACTGGCGGCCAAATGCACCCGGTGTGGTGTGTGCGAAAAGCTCTGCACCCAGAAGCTCCCCATCATCAATCGGCTGGCGGAAATTGTGGGTCTGATATAATATGTAAATCAGCGGAACATTTTTCACTGAAAATGATTGACAAGGGGCAATGGATTGGATATAATAGCACTCGCCCATTTGAAGCGGGTGCTTACACGGCGGCATAGCTCAGTTGGCTAGAGCATTCGGTTCATACCCGGAGAGTCACTGGTTCAAATCCAGTTGCCGCTACCA
>Ga0123355_10001093_pt1 | contig 37473 bp, 22 predicted proteins | sample TergutEmb28metaG_3_FD_89872 | JGI IMG/M metagenome (GOLD analysis project Ga0123355, IMG submission 89872) | Embiratermes neotenicus P1 segment gut microbial communities from Petit-Saut dam, French Guiana - Emb289 P1 | ecosystem: Host-associated > Arthropoda: Insects > Digestive system > Gut ...
AATCGGCGGCGGTGGCGGTATAAGTCTGTCCAGTGCTCCTGGTCAAGGTGGTGCTCCGCCGGTTGTTCTTTTATACTCCGGCACAATTGCCTATAACTCCACTGTCAGCACCAATAATGGACGGGGCGCAGGGGGCGGCGGTATTAACATAAACAGGGGCGACGTGCATATTCGCGGGGCAGGCAACGTGACAATACGCAATAACACAACGCCCGGCCATGGCGGCGGCATTATATGGCACGCCGATGGGCGTCTGTTCACCGCAGGTGAGAACTTTAGGACGTCACTTACCGGTGCAGGTAGCGTGGTGACACCGAATGCGGCACTTGCCAACACAGGCCTTATTTTCATCACCCATAACACTGCGGGTATTGCTTTAGAGCGGGACGGCGGCGGTATACACATATTCGGCCGCGGTTTCGAAGGTGCCAACTTCCGTATTAACAATAATGACGCAACCAATCGTGGCGGTGGTGTTTTTGCGGGCGAACACCTCGTACGATTAGAAGATAGCATAATAAACGGAAACGAAGCAGGCACAAGCGGCGGCGGTATCCACAATTCCGATGAAGTGCGCCTTTATAGAAGTGACGTAAGCGGTAATGATGCAACAACAACCGGCGGCGGCCTTCATACAACGGGTACCGTTCATTTGCAGCAAAGCACCATAAACGGAAATACGGCAGGTTTAACAGGCGGCGGCGTGCATACAACCAACAATGTTACGATGCTTGGCAGTAGGATAGGCAGCATAAGCCCATGCGGTTATGTTGAATGCGATTGCATAGGGTTATTCGGAAACAGAGCCGGAACCTACGGCGGCGGTTTATATGTGGGTGGCGGTAATATTACAATAAACGACCATGTATACGGTCTCATAAGAACCCATTCCTTCATCGAAGGAAATGTAGCTACCCGCAGCGGCGGCGGCGTATACATGCGCGGCACCGGGGCTACACAAGCCGCAGCACCTAGGCTTACTATGTACTATGGCTATATTAGAGGCAACTCTGCACTCGGGCATGTAATTGCCCCAGGTGCAACCCAGGGCGGTGGCGGCGTATTTATCCTTGGTGTAACAGGGCAAAACTTGGCAGCAAACGCGTTTGCCGCAACTTTCACCATGTATAACGGTGAAATTGCAAACAATAGGGCAGTACGCGGCGGCGGTGTATTTGTAAGCGGTGCGCATCGCAGCGGCGGAAACGGGCACTCTCACGGCGGTAGCTTCATACTCAATAATGGTAGAATCCGGAACAACCGAGCTGTAAGTGTTAACTATTTCCACCCGGCTCTTCCGGCCGGAGGCGGCGATGGCGGCGGTGTATACATGGACGGCAGCGTCCGTGAGGCCGGGGCTGGTGGTACTGGCGTTGCATACGGCTCAAACTTTACCATGAACGCAGGCTTTATAGAAGACAACAGAGCCGTAAGGCACGGCGGCGGCGTATTCCTTGACAGAGGCCAAGCCGCGGCAGGTACCAGCGACGGCGCAAACCGGGCTCGCGGGTCTTTGTTTACCATGTCCAACGGTTATATCAGAGGCAACACTGCAGGCTATGGCACCGGCATCGGTGACGGCGGCGGTGTATACCTAGACGGCCTTACACTGTATACCAATCACGCAATAGACATTAATGCGGTGGCAAGGTTTAACTTCACCGACGGAAGCATCGAAGGTAACAATGCAAGAGACGGCGGTGGTGTATTCGTTGGTGGCGGACGACGTCAAGGCAACGATAATGCAGCAGGCAATAACAATATAGGCCATGGCGGTCGTCTTACAGTTGACGGAACATCAAGCATTAGCGGCAATACCGCAACCCGCAATGGCGGCGGCGTGTATCTCGGCGGCGGACACCGCTGGGGCGAAGGCAGCGGCGGCACGGCAAGCGGTGGCAGAATATACATGAGCGGCACCACCACTATCCATGATAATAACGCCCAAAACGGCGGCGGAATATTCGCAGGCGGCGTAATAGACGAAACCATAGGCTTATCCGACAGAACAGCAAGCAGTGCCCATATCGGCATGGCGGGCCAGGCATCAATTGTCGGTAACACAGCCGTATACAGGGGCGGCGGCGTGCATCTTGCCGGTAACCAGTTACCATCTACCACAGGCTTAAGCCCGGCCGCACCGGTTTTCCATTTATATAGCGGCGGCGATGGCACAGTTGCAGGCAACACTGCCCAGCGGGGTGGCGGCTTCTATGTAGGCGGCGGGTATCGTACAGCCGCAGGCGGCACTCAAGGTGACGGCGTAATCTTTGGCGCGGAACTTATACTCTCCGGCGCAGGTGTTGTAGGCCCCGGCAACCATGCAACCTTGTATGGTGGCGGCGTTTATGTATCCGGCGGAAGACGTGACGGGGGTGCCGGCGGCGGTGCCACCGGCGGAACCTTACGCTTCGGCGGCGACGCAAATCAAAGCGGTATGGTATACGGCAACACTGCTGTCCGTCATGGCGGCGGCGTGGTTTTACGCCCCGGTCAAGATATTGGTACGGGAACTGGTGTTGCTCTAAACCACCCAGGGGCGATACTAAGCATGTGGTTTGGCCGTATCATCGGCAACATAGCCGGTTATGGCGAAGGCCCACTTGGCAGCCCCACCAACCCAGGCGGCAACGGCGGCGGCCTTTGGATACCCAATGTAGCCGGTGAGTACAACGTTGTGCCATTTTTTAACGATACCCACTGGCTGGTACCTCTTACTGGGAACCCGCTACCTTACGGTAATCGCAATAATCGCAGACTATCTGGTATAAATATAAGCAACAACGAGGCAAGAGGCAACACACCAATCCAACCAGGGACATATGGTGCAGGCTATGGCGGCGGCATATGGCTTGGGCGCGGCCTTAATATTTCTCTCAATGCCGGTACTGTTGTATCCAATACCGCCGGCAGGTACGGGGGAAGCCTGTTTTTACACGCGCAAGATACAACGCCGGGCGGCCACGGTGCCAACACTCTTAATATGATGGGCGGCCACTTAAGCGGCAGAGCCATCAGAGGCGGCGGTGTATTTATAGCAGGCGGTACAGGTATAACAGACGGTGCCACATTTAGCATGAACTTAGCCACTAATATAACTGCAACCCCTCCCGGCCAATCGGCTGTGAATGTGGTTTTTACAAATACCACCCCTGTAATCGGCAACCCGGCAAGCTCGCCATTTGTCCGAGGTCAAGCCTTGGTAGAAGGCGGCGGCATATTTGTACAAGGGGGCGACACCGCGTCCAATGCCGCTGTTTTTAACTGGAATCATGGCCATATAGGCGAAACCTATCCAAACGGCGACCCCCGCGGCAGTATTGCACTGCTCGATGGCGGCGGATTATTTATTGGCGCGCCACGTGTAGCAGGTGCTCAGGCCGCGGTTATAAACATGCCCGGAGATGCCTCACGCAGTGTTGCAGGCAATACTGCAAATGAGCGAGGGGGCGGTATATTTATCACCCAGGGATATACATTGGCATTACCGGCAAATACGAGCATAAGAAATAACCGTGCCGACTACGGCGGCGGTGTATGGATCTCCCGCGAAGCAAACTTTAGTATGGGAAGCGGTGCCGTTGTAAGCGGCAATCATGCCTACTATGACGGAGGCGGCGTGTTTGTTTCCGGTGGCAATAATGCTTCAACTGACGGTGCCGCGTTTAACCTAACCTCGGGAGGTATTATCGGCGGCCCTGCGGCAGCCGATGGCAATACCGCAAACCGCGGCGGTGGTGTGTTTATCCAGCATGGCAGCGACGGTTCTGCCACTAACCATGGTACTTTCACATTCTCAAACAGTGGTGATATACGCAATAACCGCGCCCGTTATGGCGGTGGTGGCGTGTTCGTAAGTGACGGACACACTATCGACGCTGTAGGCAGCGGTATTGCTGGGGCAGTTGCGTCGGCTGAGGCTGATTCTAACAATCAATCAGGTCATGGCGGTAATGCTGGTGGCTATTCCAACTACTATGGTTACTCCAATTACTATGGCTATGACCATGATGGCAGCCCCGCACGAGGCATTGACGACGGGTATTCCAATTATTATGGATATACCAACTACTACGACAACCAGTACGCCAATTATTATTACAGCAATTATTACTACGGCAGTCTGCAACCACTAAGCTTCACCGCTAGCGGTGCCGTATTCACCATGATTGGTGGCCATATCCGCGATAACCACGCAGGCAGCGCAGCGCCTGCCCTTGTCGGCGACGGCGGCGGTGTATGGGTTGCCCGGTACGCATATTTTAATTCGAACAATATCAACTTCAACAATAACACAGCCCACGGCGGGATGGGCGGCGGGATTTTCACCATGCGCTACGAATATCGCAGCCCGCTTTTACGCGTGCTTCCAACCTGGGCAGGCGCACTTAATACACTTGCATACAGCAATATAAACCTTACAGGCGTCAACAACTTTACCGGAAACAACTCTGCCGGTATCGAGTACCCGCCAACAAACGCATCCGCCGCAATCGCTGACGGTGTATTTGGCACAACCAGCGGGGCGGCAAGTATTACCCACCCGCTAAACAATCATGACATCAACTTTATTTTCCTTGATACAGACGTAGATCTTATATTTATCAAGGTGGACGGCTACAACAACCAACCACTACCCGGCGCAGAGTTTAGACTGTACCGTATGCAAGGCGGCCAGTGGGTACACCAAGCCGCACAATCTCCAAGAACCAGTTCCGCAACCGCGCCACTTGGCCAAGTAAGCTTTACCCTTTCTTCAGATGGCCAATACAGGCTGGTAGAGTCCGCGGTGCCTGGCATAAACGAGTTCCACCTGCCTCCGGGGCATTGGTATATCACCACGGTTGACAGCGTAATCCAGCCAATAACAACCTCCGCACCCGGCAACACAAATATGCCAACCCTTACTTTGGGCGTCGGCGGCGCGGCAGGGTCGTTGCCCAACAGGCGCGTAACAGAGGTAGATTTCTCCTTTATCAAAATCGACGATTCCAACGGCCAAGCACTTCCGGGCGCGGTATTCCATCTATACCGCTATGTAAGCGGCACTTGGGTGCATGTTGCAACCGATACAAGCTCTACAACAGCCCCCGTTGGCGAGGTCTCTTTTGTACTAACCAGAAACGGACAATATAGACTGCGAGAGTTTGCGGTGCCGGGTACCAACATATTTATCCAGCCCACAGGGACACACCACTGGGAAATCCCAATGATAAACGGCGTGCCCCAGACACCGGTACGCGTTGACCCAGGTAACACAACCGTGCCAAACTTTACAATCGGCCCGATCCTGTCGGGGCTTTCGCTAAACATACCTCACGGGTCGCAGATGCACGCACCCATTGGCTATGCCGGCATTACCCCGTCGGGTGGTTATATCCCGGTAGTGCCATTTAGCCCACCACCGGAGGTTATACTGACGGTAGTAACCTCTCTTGCGGAGTTGCAAGCCCGTATATTTGACGTGCCCTTTGGCACAGGCAACGCATATGTAATCCCGATAAACTTCCCAGGCAATACCGCAATATCCGGCGGCTCCCATGCGGATGCAAGTGTGATTATCAATGCCTCAACACCCGGCAACGCCCGCCATATTATCCTTGACAGCCAAACACAGGCAAACCAAACCTGGATTCGCAACCAATCCGGGCGGCATTTTATGGTGCAGGCATATACAACCCTAGAACTTAGAAATGTCACGTTAACCAGGACAGAAAACCTTAATACAGATGGCGGCGGTATCTGGGTTACAGGCGATAGTGCCCACCTTCGCATGACACATGCCGGTGCAACAATATCAAACGCCCGCTCGATGGTTGGCGGCGGTGTAATGCTTGGCTTTGGCCCGATGGGAAACGCGACAATTACACGTAGCTTTACAATGACTGCCGGTACCATCACAAACAATGTAAGTACAAATACTATACTTGGCAATGCCGGCGGTGGCGGTGTTGTTGTAGGCGGCAATAGTGCATTTAACCTTTATGGCGGATATATTACCGGCAATGAAGCTGCTTTCGGCGGCGGTGTTTCTGTAATTTCCGGTGCGTTTAACATGAGTGGCGGTAATATTGTTAACAATGATGCCACAAATAGTGGTGGCGGTGTGCATTTTGACGGTTCACCAAATCTTCGTATTTACCCAACGATAAGCGGCGGAAGAATAAGCGGCAACGAATCTGCTGTCGTAGGGGGAGGTATTGGCAAATGTTGCAATGTCACCCTTACAATAAACAGCGACGCGGATATCTACAATAATACGGCCACAGCCCATGGCGGTGGCTTGCACATGAGTTCGAACTGGGTAGGCGGCCCTAATAATATCCTTGCCATAAACGGCGGCCGAATCCGCAACAACTTTGCCGAATATGGCGGTGGTATCCACACAAGCAGTGCTGCACATGCCACCCCTCATATCGTGACCATAAGTGGCGGCATTATTTCACACAATAATGCAACCACGTATGGAGGCGGCCTGTTTATATCCCCAGCCCCTATAAGCACAGTCAACTTCCAAAGCGGCAGCATCAACAATAATATTGCCGACGACGGGGGCGGCATATTTACAAACCACAACGACGAGCTAGCTTCATGGCTGACAGTTGGCACAGCGGCAGTATTTAGCAACAACACAGCCCGTAACGGAGTTGGCGTAAACACCCCGCTAAACGTACTAAACCCGCAAATCGTGCCAGGTACTGTAAGTGTAAGCCTAGCTAACCACGCCTTCACCAACTACGATATAAACACCCAAGGCGACGGCCCCGTATACTTCCTGCGTCTACCCAATGTTCGCATAGCAAATGTAGAGCTGCAATTTGTAAAAACCAACAACATCCAAACCCCGCAAACAGGCCTACCCAGGGCAGGTGCCATATTCCAACTATACAGACGCCCAAATAGCGCGGCAGCATGGACAGCCATAGGTACCCCACAAGTAAGCACCGCGGCCGGTATCATAAACTTTAGTATTTCGCCAAACCACTACTACCGCATTGTAGAAACCCATGCACCGTCCGGCTACATGACACCCTTTGGCTACTGGCTGGTAAACACCAACATAAGCGCCCAAGGCCAATTGACAATCACAACCATATCAGAGCACGGCGGCAACCCGCCATTCATACCGCACAGTAACCGCTGGTATGTAGGTAACCGCACAGATATTGAGTTGCCAATGGCCGGTGGCACAGGCTCAACAGCACAAATTGCCATCTTTACAACGGCTGGCCTTGCGGTAATCGGCGTAAGTGTTGGGGTACTTGTTGCAAAGAACGCAAAGAAGAAGCGGAGGTTAAGCCCGCATACTATAGTGTAAACAAAGAGCGTTTCCTGTCGCCACATGACGAAAAAACCCGCTAGTTATCATAATTAGCGGGTTTTTGTATTTCTTGGCGAAAACCTATCCATGACCATCGATCCAAAGACAAACCTATTTACATATGAGATTAGCTAGTATATACTGCCAATACCAAAAATACATGTGAAAATTAACCATGAACAAAGGGGGCGGGTGGAAAATTTGCTGTAATTGTGCCATGAAATTTGCAATAGTTTAAGCAGTTTTAACAGGGCAGTAGTATTTGTCTGGGAAAGGGTCAATTTCCTATGACGCAAAAACATAACGCCATAAAAAAACCGAGAGGAATGATGTATCAATGAAAAGGTTATTAGTAATTACATGTGCACTTGTGATGGCAATGATGGTTTTATCAGCATGCGGGCAGGATGACGCCGCCGCTGATGCGGAACTTGGCAACGAACTAACTGTTTGGAGCTGGGACCCTGCATTTAACATGTTTGCAATGGATGTAGCGGCAGAGATTTTTGAGCGTAGCAACCCAGGCTTTGTACTTGATAATGTAGAAATGCATTGGGATGACATTAATATGCTTATTACCACTATTGGTATGTCCGGAGAATACGAACTCCTCCCTGATATCATGCTAGTACAAGACCAAGCATTTGAAATTAGTGTATTAATGTTCCCAGGGATTTTTAGCGACATTACAGATTCCGGTATTAATTTTGCCGAGTTTGCCTCAGGTAAGACCGATTTTTCCGTAGTAAACGGAAGAAACTTTGCCGTACCCTTTGATAATGGTGTAACAATTACTGCTCTACGCACTGATATTATCGAAGACGCAGGGTTAACGGTTGACGATTTTACAAGTATCACTTGGGATAGATTCATAGAGCTTGGGCAGGTAGTTTTGGCCGAAACAGGTATGCCAATGCTTAGCACTTACGGTGTTGGCGCGTCCTTTATGGATGTAATGGTAAAATCCGCAGGTACAAGTTTGTTTGACGCTGAGGGGCAGCCCAACTTTGTTGACAATATTGTATTCCGTGAGGCAGTTGCCAGATTTTTAGAAATGGTTGACACCGGTGTAATGCTTCTGCCGGGCGATTGGTCTGACTATATTGGAACCCTTGCAGCCCATAATGTTGCAGGCACACTTGCGGGATGCTGGATTCTTGGCACCATTCAAGATGTTGGCCCAGAAGGTGTTTGGGCAGTTACAAACATTCCAAGGCTTAACGTACCGGGTGGGACAAATTATTCCTCATGGGGCGGTTCAAGTTGGGCTGTAACATCCAACGCAAATGTTGACCTTGCGGTTAGTTTCCTTAACTATACCTTTGCGGGAAGTACAGAGTTATATGACATAATCCTTCCCGCCGCCGGTGCCCTTTCTACATGGGGCCCTGCTGCCGCAAGTACAATTTATCTAGAGCCTCAGCCATTCTTTGGCGGGCAAACAGTTTTTGCCGATATCATTAATTTTTCGCAAAATATCCCCGATTTTGTTGGCGGCATACACCACTACACGGCAATGGATCAAATCGACATTGCGTTAGGCAATATTGTTAATCTTGGCATGAGCATAGAGGATGCGTTAACAGAAGCAGAAGCCGCCGTTCGATTTGAAATGGGACTTTAGTCTTTATTAGCTATTTCGAATTAATTCGCTATAATATAGTGCTCTACAATAATAAATAAGACCTCTTCGGAAACTTCTGAGGAGGTCTTATATTACCGGCAAATAATGCTATCATAACTATCATGAAGAGGAGGTTTGGGGCTATGGAGCAAAGAAAAAAATCAAGACTTAGCCTAAACCAAAAACATAGCCTAACGGGTTGGGCGTTTTTATTTGTGGCATCGGCCTTGCTAATATGGATGAATTTCTACCCAATGGTGAGAGGATTTTTGATTTCGCTGCAAACAGGTGTTGGGGCACAAATGAGTTTTGCGGGCTTTGTTAACTATGCGCGTCTACTCGAAGATCCACAGTTTCGCCAAACAGTAACTAATACATTCTTTTACTTATTAATCCAAGTACCCATAATGCTAATACTTGCGCTTATTCTCGCGTCAATGCTTAACGACCCCACACTTAAAGCGCGGGGCTTTTTCCGCACCGCAATATTTCTGCCGTGCGCCGTAGGGCTTGTTGCCTATTCCCTTGTGTTTCGTCAAATGTTTGCCATCAGTGGCATAGTCAATACAATAGCAATGAACTTAGGGATAATGGAAACCCCTTTTAATTGGTTCGGTAACACATGGTCGGCCAGGATGATTATTATCCTTGGCCTAATATGGCGTTGGACAGGTTTTAACATGATATTTTATTTAGCGGGGCTGCAAAACATTGACCGCTCTATTTTTGAGGCAGCACGTATCGACGGCGCAAATGTGTTCCATCAGTTTTGGAGAATTACCGTCCCGCTTTTAAGGCCAATCATATTGCTTACAGCGATAATGTCCACAAACGGCACGTTGCAACTCTTTGATGAATCATTTAATCTTACGGGCGGCGGGCCTGGCATCACTTCAAGGACAATGTCACACCATATTTTTGCAACGGCTTTCCAGGGGATTCCCCAGGTTGGGTATGCGTCTGCAATGTCATTTGTGATTCTTATATTTGTAGCGGTGCTCGCTTTTGTCCAGATAAAGGTTGGTGATAGGCGATGAAAGCAAAATTTTCTAGGACATTTATGTATGTGTTTCTTTCCCTTGCTTCTGCATTCTCTCTTTTCCCATTGATCTGGACGGTTATTTCCGCAACAAATGCTAATGCGGATATACTGCGGGGTACATTGTTACCGGGGACATATTTGGTGCAGAATTTCATAAGGCTAACCGAACTTACAGATTTAGGGCGGGCATTTTGGAATTCTACCCGCAACGCGGTACTTGCTACATTTATTTCTATTGTTATCTGCTCCCTTGCTGGATATGGCTTTGAGATTTACCACAGCAAAGCAAAGGACAGGCTGATGAGCATTCTGCTACTTTCGATGATGATACCCTTTGCCGCTGTTATGGTTCCGCTGTTTCAGCTTGTGGCCAATCTAAGCTTGCTTAATACCACACTCGGCTTTATGTTGCCGACACTGTCAACTGCGTTTCTTATAATGCTCTTTAGACAAAACACCCGTATATTCCCTGTTGAAATGATTGAGGCGGCAAGGATAGACGGGCTTAACGAACTTAGCATATTTATACGCATATATGTACCAACAATGAAGTCCACGTATGCGGCCGCGGTGACAATCACCTTTATGGCTACGTGGAATGTCTTTCTTTGGCCTAGGATTATTATGATTTCGCCGGGCTCTATTACCATGCCACTGCTTATCTCAAATTTGATGGCAGGCTACGTGGCGGACTTTGGTGTAATTATGCTTGCAGTGACTATCGCAACCCTTCCAACAGTGTTGCTTTTCTTTTTCTTGCAACGCTACTTTGCAGAGGGCATGACGGGGACTATAAAATAAGCCGTGAGGGAGTGCAGCATATTTATTCTGACATGAAACGCCGGAATTTGGGGTTTTTCCATTTTGGGGAAAAGCGATCCGACACTCTCTACCGCCGCCGCGCAAGCACCTTCAAGCTCCGCCAAACACCAAGAAGCTCGGGGCTTGTTTCAAACATTTTGCTCATTTCCGCTTCCATTCTGTCCATATGTTTACTAATCTCAGTAAATGCCGCAGCGGCCGGTTCAAGTATAGACCGGTCGTTGCTGTCTATTTTATGCAAAAAGCTTAAAAACAGCTCAATATCTTCATGGTTCTTCTTGCTTGCACCAATATCAAGAGCCTTTACATAACCAGAAATAAAACGCTCGGCCGTCATGTCTGTATGGTCAAAAAGCCTAAACCCCGTTGCAAGTTCTCCAGGGTCTGCGGCAGATTGTAACAAGCCGCCAAGTATCCAGTCGATATATGGGTCAATTTCATTAAGGGGCAAGTCTGTAAGGCTGATTTTCCGGCTACCGGCATATCGCCACACCTGCGCCATTGCGGTTTTTATATCGTCATCGTCTTCTACCTGCTGGTCAAGACGCAGCCCTGCCATAAGCAGCAGCATCCGATCCCTCAGTGGCCGCTTAATCCTTGCATGGATGCCTCGCAGGTTTATTAGGCAATCATGGTCATCGTCATTTGGCCTTGATAGGGGAATATACTTGACAATTACCTCAACAAGCTCGTCAAAAAACGAGGGCGCGTAGCCCTTTGTAAGGGACTCAAGCATTGATTTAAGAGCCGCGATTTTATAGTCAAACTGGCTGTCATCCAAGGCCTTAAGATACTGCAAATAAGTAATGTGGATTTCATCACCATAGATACTATAGTAATCCCGGTTCTCTGACGCAAGCCGCCACTGCTGGGTATATACTTCCCTTGCGCGAAGAAAATCTTCTTCGTTGTTAAGCAAAAACTGATAAAGATTAAAAGCAACATCATCCAGCCTGTACTTTAAAAGATGGGAGTATATCCCCCATGCGTTGCCGGTGTATTTATACGCGATAATATTGCCAACATATCCCCACAACAAAGAACTTATATGTGCCGCATGAGGATGCTGATGAAGGCTTCCAAGCAGCTTGATATTGGCATTTATTAGGCCTTTCCAATCAAAAGTAGCCTGCCATAGCACCTGTTTTGCCATTGCAAGGCCGTCTTCAAGTTCTGTTTCGCATCGGTTTTTTACAATGTCAACGATAAAGCGGCTATGGCTGTTTGTAAGGCCAGTAAAAACACAAAAACCCCCACGCCCGTAGATATATTTCATGAAAATGTCATCTACAACGAAGTACCATTTCCAGCCCTGTGCATCTTGAGGTATCGACGAGCCCATTGCTTTGATTATCTCATCCGGCAAGTCCACACTATGAAGCTCGGCCTTATCTGTATACCAGCTATACCTTTGGAGAAAATCCTCCTGAGTGTCGTTGCCTTGCAGCAGCTTGATTATATCCCCAGGGAAAATGGCTTTTACAAACTCACCGGCGGCCTCTGTTTGGGTGTCCAGTACATAATTTAGAGTCTTACCCATGCAGCAATCGGAAAGAGCTAATTTAAAGCAGTTTATTGGCAGCTCACGCGGGGCATTTGCCGACAAAGATGCTTGGTCTTTTGCCTGTGTCGCAAGATAATCCTCCAGCGCAAGGGCAAGTTCGCTTGCAAGCTCTCCCCTCCGTGGCGGGTTGGCATAAGTCGTCCAAAGCACAGCCGCCGCATCAAACTCCGACGGTGATATGCCAGATGGGCCGATACAGAAAAGCCTGTAAAGTGAATAGACCGCGCCATAAAAATGCTCGTCGGCCTGGCGGTAGTCCAGTTTTTCAGTAACAAACCCGTGAAAATCTTTGTCAAAGCCGTTAATTGGTATGTCATCAATGGCCTGTGACAGATATTTATTTACCTTTATATCCGGCTCGATAATCCTATCTGCCTCAAAATCGAAAACAAAGTGGGGGTAGATTTTATTGCGGTTATACTCTGTGCCGGTAGCCCTCACGCCACAAATACGCGCCTCGGCCATTGCCGGGTCATACGCATAAGTAGAAAAACTTACTTTCTTGGCAATCTCTAAAGGCAGCACATAGTGCAGTGCCGCAATCCAGCGCAGAATATTTTCCGGCGAATCGCAAATAAAGACTCTTTTACGAGTCCGACTATTGTACATAAGCATTGCGGCAACCATTTTTTTAAAAGATTCAACCCGGCTACCCTTTGAGATAAATTCCCGTGCGATATCCGGATTAATATAATTACCATGGCTGTTAAGCTTAGGCATTGCAAGAAACCGCGGCGTCCTGGTAGAGCGCACGCCAACCGGCGGCACAATGCCCCAAGGCTTTTCGCCATAAAACTCGCAAGGGTAGGCCATAAGAGCCGACGTCTCTAAAAGCACAAGATGTGACAGGTTACTGCCTATCCCAGAATCGCCGGTATAGTCTTTCGCAAGCAAGGTGTTAAGGCCGATGACACCGTAATCATAGGGCAAATCATATGTATCCTTTGCCAAAAATCGGTAGGTATAAACCGAAGGAAGGGAAGCAACAAGCCCCGGTGTAAGAGGCGCGTGAAGAGGATAGCGATAAACAAATAAATCCCTAATCCCATTAATGCCCTCCACCGGGAAACCATCGGTATGGCTATAAATCTGCTGGCCACCGACACCCTCAATACCCTTGGCACAAGAGGTAAAAATAAGATGATGAACGCTCAATTAATATCACCTGTTATCTCATTAGTAAAGCATTTCGATTTGTAATAGGCTGAGGACGAGCCGAAACCCGCGGTAGTAGGCGCGTTTTGCACCAGACGAAGCCTATTTTCAAACGAAACCGCCCTAAAACTCTTTACGGTCGAAAACCAAGCTCCCGGTCATAAAAAAGACCACCCCGTAGCCCGCAACAATGATAATCATATGCATAAGCCGTGTAAAGCCGGGTATTACCCCAATCCAAAGTCGATGCCACCCAAGAAAAGACGTAAACAATAACTCCTGCAAAATAGGAAAGAAAATAGGCAGCACCCGCATAACCATATACAAAACAACCAGCAAAAACATAATCAACGACCCACTGCGCCCAAACAGCGCGATAAGTGCCGCAAAAGCCGCAAGCACAGCCAAAGTAGGCAATGTAAGCGCGTAAGCCGCAAAGGCCTGAAAAAGCCCGGCTGCACTTAAACTGCGGCCAAGAAGCTGGTTAAAAACCGTGCTTATCACAAAAACACAGGCAAGATATAATGCAACATAGGTCATAATAGCAAGTAACTTTGCCGCGTACAGCTTCCACCGCTCTACGGGGCGGTAAATCATTGCTCTCATGGTAAGGTCGGAACTTTCTGTGGTAATAAGGTCTGTTGCCCCCATAAAAATAAGCAGCGGCAAAAGTATCTGCAAAAAGAAAGGCAAGACCCCCATAGGGGTTGGCGTAAGCACAAAAAAGATGCCGGCCTGTTGCCGGATTGCACCGGTAATAAGGCTGCCACCTATAGCCCATACCAGGCATATAATAATGCCAAGTATAAGAAAGACAATATACTTCTTGCGCCTGATAATCTTATCCCGCTCGTTTTTATAGGAAGCCAAGAAAGAACTCATGGGAGAAACCCTCCATCCTATTTTTTAGGCCAACGGTAGTGCATCGTATCTACTAAACAATAATCAAAATCAAACACGCCAGCCCGGCTTAACCGTGTCAATAAAAAAATCCTCAACACTGCCAAACTCCGCCAGGATTTCCTCGGTGCTGCGTATCGCGTGAAGTCTAGATGAATGCATTACCGCAACCTTGGTAGCGCACTGCTGTATCTCGCCGGCAAGATGAGATGAAACCAGCACCGCACAGCCTCTTTCGGCCAAGGTCGTAATAATATGCCTCACAAGCACCATACCCTCAATATCAAGGCCGTTTGCGGGCTCGTCCAATATAAGTAGCTCTGTCTCTGGAAGAAGCGCAAGTGCAATACCAATACGCTGGCGCATACCAAGACTATAAGAGCGTACCTTGTCATTCCTATAATGATACATCCCAACGATATTAAGCACCTCATCTATGCGGCTTTCGCTAACATGGTCGTAAAACCTTGCGGCCATCCGCATATTCTCAAGGGCGGTGATATGTTCGTAAAGCGAAGGTGCCTCTATTAGACAGCTTGCGTGACGCATTGCCTGTTCGTGCTGGGTTATCGCGCAAGTGCCGCAAACACGAATCTCCCCGTGGTTAACGCGAATAAGGCCAGCTATAGCCTTCATAGTAGTGGTTTTACCGCTACCGTTTGGCCCAAGCAAGCCCAGCACTTCACCGGGCGCGAGGCTGAAAGAAATATCTTCAGCCCCGCGCCCGTTTTTATATAGTTTTGTCACATTGTTAAGTTCTAGTACCATGGATAAACCTATGCCGCGACAGACTCGTCGTCATCGTCTGTGTCTTCATCTTCGCCTTCACCGGCGTCATCGACAGGATACTCTTCATAGTATTCGTCTAGGTTTTCATTTTCATTATCTTCGGTAGGCTCGCCATTTTCGTCTGCAACCATATCGTCGGTTTCATTCTCGTCGTACGCAGGATTATATTCGTTAGCATACTCATCTTCCAGCTGAGTCTCGCCGCGCTCGTTTCCAAGACTCCACGCAACCGGCCAGTTAGGTGTTATCGAATCCACATTGATATTTCCATCAGCGTCAAGCGCGAAATAAAGTGTCCTGCTAAGCCCCGTACCTCCGCCAACATTTGCAAAGAAGTCTGGAGCAAATAACTCGTGTACCCCTGGGAATGGAGATGCTGGCATAGTTGTACCAATATCGCTAAAAGCAAGGTTAAACTCCGCATCAAGCACATGGGTGTCGCCAAAGATATTTTCTATTGTTACTTGGCCTGTGATGTTTGCGGTGCGTAGGTGACCGTTATTTTCAATGTCCGCGGTTATTTGAACCCGGTTTATTGTTAGGCCTGTTATTGGAATATCCAGCACATGGCTAAAATCTTCGCGGCTCATATTGTCGGTATTGCGCCAACTGGTTGACTCTTCGATTCCAAGATCAATAAGCACACGGATAATCTCTGGCAGTTGACTTTCGGTTACGGCACCGGTTACACGCCGCATATCATTGCCATAGGAACTTATAACAAAATTGTTTTTAAGATCACCGACAAAGAGGTCAACAAGTACCTCAACAAGCCTTAACTGGTTAGAATTGCGTCCGCCTGCCGCGCCAAACATATCATAGCCAATGGAGTTTCTTCTATGGATATTATTTTGTCTGCGAATGGCGTACCACTGGATACCGTCTTCTGTGACAACGGATGTATTAAGCCTAAAATAAGGTGTTTCATAGGATATGTGGAGAGGCTGGTCGCCATCAACCTCAAATGTAAGCGTCCTATCATCGCCGATTTCGTAGCGCATTTGGGTCTGTTCGTATACTTCGCCGTCTACCCGCAGCACTGCCTCCATTTCGATGGTTACATTTTCAAAGAATAATGCGTCAAGTGCGGCATTTTTTAATGCCTCGTATGGCGAGCCATTTATTGCGGATACCATCAGTGCGCCGGTAAGCAGCGCAAGTGCGACTAGTAGGCAAATGACTCTTGTTGAGATGCGTTTTTTCATGATTGTCCTCCCTATGTGGATGATTTTGACAAAAGCGATTGCAGTACAACTCCGTTCCTCATAAGATTCCGTATGCATTGCCGAAAAATGCTTGAAGCGTTGCATATTTTCGGCAATACTACTGGCACCAGCAAGAAGGCTGGACGCCCGAAGGGCGGCTTTCGCGTAGCGAAAGTGCTGAAACATCTAATTGCGGCAGGTCGTATAAGTGGATGATTTGGTGAAAGCCGCTTTGGATGATTATCATCTTGCATAAACCATTATACGATAAAATTATCACAAGCAACAGCTTTTTCAGTCATCTTAAGAATTTCTTAAGAAAATTTGGGCTTTATGGTTTACTATTGCTTGCAATTTAACTATAATCTTAAGGTAACATGTGGCATAATGCAGGTAGGAAGCAAAAACAGATTAAATAAGTCTTTAAATCAGAGCAAAAACTGACCAAAACGAGGTGAACCGACGTGCGTGTTATTGCCGGGTCGGCCAAGCGCACGGTACTTGTCGCGCCAGCGGGGCAGTTTACGCGTCCAACAGCCGACCGCGTAAAAGAAAGCCTGTTTAATATCATATCACACAATGTACCGGGTGCCAGGTTTTTGGACTTGTTTTGCGGAAGCGGCGGTATTGGTATAGAAGCCCTAAGCCGCGGCGCGGACTTTGCCATTTTTGTAGACAGCTCTACCGAGGCCATAAAGGCTACCCGCGTCAACTTGGAAAAAACAAGATTTACCTCAAGTGCTGTGTTGCATATGCCAATAGAATCAGCAATGTCCCGGTTAGTAAAAAATGGCCACAGCTTTGATATTATTTTTGCAGACCCTCCCTATGGGCGCGACTTTGAAGTCCAAGTGCTTAAGTTATTACATGATTACAATCTTTTGGCCAAAGATGGTATCATTATCATAGAAACCGGTATTGAAGCCAGCAAAATTGAAGCCAGCAAAGATGAAGGACAGACGAATACCCAGCAAGAAAGCCAGCAAGCATATTTCGAAAAATATGAAATACGGAAGTATGGCAGTGCAATGCTTTCATTCTACAAAGCCCCGACGTAAAGTTTGAATATAAAAGTTTGAATATAAAAGTTTGAACAAAGGCAACATCAGTATAAAGGATGTCATTTTGGTAAAACCTTTTCAAATCCGCTACCAACAAAGGAAGATAAAATGAACGCTATTTATCCCGGCAGTTTTGATCCGGTAACCAACGGGCATATAGATATCGCAATAAGAGGTGCGAAAGTAATGGGCAATCTGGTTGTTGCAGTATTGGACAACCCCCACAAGACCCCACTATTTACAGCCAAAGAGCGGGTCATGTTACTAAAAGAGGTTTTCATAGGCCACGCAAACATCCAAGTTGATTTATTTTCGGGCTTACTGATAGACTATGCTAAAACCAAGGGCATACACACCATTGTGCGAGGCATCCGCAGCCCGGAGGATATGGCAAAAGAAGCCCAATACGCCGTTTGGAACCGCCAGTTATCGAGTCATTTTTTAGACCATGACACCACTTGCGCCAACCGGCTATCTAATCAACAACCCTATCAACCGCCCAATAAGCCGCCCAATAAATTCGAAACAATATATCTAACAGCCGACCCAAAACTCGTCCATATTTCCGGCAGCATAGTAAAGGAAGTTGCGGCAATTTTACACAACAGCAGTCTAGATGATTCCTGTCTATCCCAGGCGGTACCAACCGTTGTGCTTCGGGCACTGCGTGATAAGTTTGACATAAAATAACCATAGGCGAAAATTACAAATGAAAAGACAAACCTACCGTTTTATAAATCATGTTGCGGTACAATGTATAGAAAAGAGGGGACATATCAATGGATGCATTACTGGACTACTTAGATGATATAGAAGAGGTGCTGGAGAAAAGCAAGAGTATCCCCCTAACCGGCAAGGTATCAGTAGACAAAGATAAAGTCCTAGACATAATCAACGAGATACGCCTAAACCTGCCAGAAGATATCCGGTTTGCCCAGCGTATAGTAGGCGACCATGATAAAATCATAGATGACGCAAAGCATCGCGCAGGCAACCTACTAGAAGACGCCAAAATGGAAGCTAAATCCTTGACCTCAAGCCATGAGGTGTTTAAACGCGCTTCCGAGCAAGCAACAGAACTTATGGAAGAAACAAAACGTAGCGCAAGAGAAGTGCGCCTAAACGCAATGGACTATGCGGACGAAATATTAGAAAAAGCCGAAAACCAAATCCGACAAACCATGGATAATATGGAGCAGCAGCACCGCCGCATCATGGAATACTACGAAGGTATCATTGACATCATCTACGAAAACCGCCAACAATTACGCGGGCGCTAGTATATGACAAAGCAAAATAAAAGTATACACATAAATAAGCCGTCATGCATAATCGGCAGTGGCGGCTTTAAAATGGGTTGGAATATTAACCATAATGTTAATAAATACATGTGAGTATTAACGTCTTAATACATAAAAAATATGGAAATTTGATAAAAACATTGTGAGTTTATATAATTTGATATAGAATGAGCAGGCTGGTACTTATAAAGAATTATTTTGCATTACATATTACAGTTTTCAAAGGCGAGGAGAAGGACAGGTGTTTAAGCAAAGAAGATGGCAGGTAGTCATTTTATTGGCTGCACTAATGGTTTTTAGCGGCTTTTTGTTGGTTGCACGTGGCACAACCAGGCAAGAGAATGCCGATTTTGACCAAATGCTTGATCAATTACGGCAAGAACTATTTAGTCCGCTAAGACGGACAACTGACGTTGGGCGAATAGAGGTGGCAATTGATTCCAATCAAAGAATCCACCAATCACCGATACATATTGCACCGGTTCAAGCCAGCCCAGCGGCAACTCCGGTACCACATGGGCTTTATGGTGTCGGCATTGAGGGCACTTATAGACACCAAGCTAGAAGCGGGCCTTACGTTGAAGGCAGTACCCGTCCTTTTAATGTATTTATAACACCGGGTTCCAGTGTAACATCTGCTGTGCAGGGCAATCTTGTAAGACAGGGTAGTCATGTTAATATCTGGCTGCTTGACCCAGATGCCTACGCATCGGCTGCAAATCTTGCAAATAACCCAGGTCGTGCCGCCCAAGACACCCTTCGTGAGGTATCCCAAGATGCGGCACTGCTTAATGCAATGATCCTTCAGCTTGATGATATCTATGCCCGCATGACCAGCGATTTCGCGCCCTTTGCCGGTGTAAGGGTAGCAACGCATTTTTCGAATATGCCTTTTGTCGGCGACGTCAATAATGATGGGCGTGTAAATGTGCTACTGTATAACATTAGAGGAAAGTCGACACCGACTGGCTCTTGGATACACGGCATATATTCGACAGGCGACTTTATATATTTGGGGGCCAATACACCCATCGCTATGATGCATATAGACATTGCAAGGGACTTTGGGTATAGGCTGGTGACATCTGCAAGAGAAGAGGACCGGTTAAGTTTTTTCAGCACTTTTGCTCACGAATTTCAGCATATGTTGTTTTTTATGTACTTTGGTGTATATGCCCCTAACTTGCCTCTGTTTACATGGTTTGATGAGTCCTTGTCCGAACTTGCGGGTGTGTACTGGACTCACGCAGACAGACAAGTGGTGCCTTCTGGCATACTTTTTAATACTATGGGCAATTCCTATGCCTCAGCTCACGGGATAGGGGACCTTATAAACTTCAATAATAGTGTAAAAAACTATGGTATGGGCATGCTACATGCGACGTTGAAGCATAATCTGACTGCAGGCAACTATGTCACTTCCATTTACGAAAGTATTATTAGTACCTTTCCGCCTGCAACAACTCCTGCAGAGTTTGTGGAAAACCGCAGAAGAATTGACTTTTCCAGTATGCAGCGGACTATTGGCAATTTTTATCAAGCGGCAGGGCTTACAGGTACGACATTTGCAACCGGCGAGACGGCGTTCAACCTGCTGTACTTCATATTCATGGAAGCTTTCGCCGCGGATGGCGGCAATATAATAACAGCAAGTGGGACATCCCCCACAAATAACTTTTTTAACAACAATTTTGCATCCCGCAATCTGTGGGGGCTCCGCCCAAGTATGGGCACAGGCAATTTAGTTGCCGCGCCATGCGGTATCCTTATGTATAACATTTCTGGCATTGCGGCGTTGCCTTCTTTGCAATCTGGCGGCACAGTTAGATTATCTGGGTATGGCGGTACCCCTCCTGCCGGCGCAACCCAAGATAGACTATATAGGCTGGTAGGTGACGGCACCGGTCAGCCCCTTACCATCTCTGTCAATGACAATGATCCAAACACAAGATTCTATGTCGTCGTACCAAATGACGAGCCGGGTACAGTAAGCTCTCCTTCGAACCTGACTTTTGGCAGCGGCGGTGCAAATATATTCCCGCTACAAAGAAACAATCAGCCAAATATAGTAGACACCGGCGGGCAAACCGCATATCTTTTTGTGTCAACATTATTTAGAAATGTATCCGCTGTTGTCACCTATAGTTGGGGCCCTGGCGGGCAAAACAATCAGCCGACGCCAACACCTACGCCTGGTGCAATTATCCCAGGTGATGTAAACGGTGACGGGGTTGTAACCGCTGCCGATGTTGGCATAACAAGGGCGCATCTTGCCGGCTTCCCAGTGGATATATGCCTATACTCCGCTGATGTAAACAATGACAGCGTTGTAACCGCCGCTGATGTTGGTCTAATAAGGGCGTATCTTGCCGGTTTCCCTGTTACCTTGGGGCAACAGGAAGCAACACGCGCACGCACCAGTGTAATGGGCGCGTTTGTATTGCAAGATGACCTGGTAAGCATCACAGCAACAGGCCAAAGCGCGTATCCAGGTGCCTTTGTTGATGTGGATATACGCATAGACGTAAACTCTGGCATTACGCTGCTATACCTAAATGTATACTATGATGACGATATATTGGAGCGGATAAGCATAGTCCCCGCCGCCATACTTCCAATGCCGCTGCAACCTGCAGAGGGAAGCCCGGCAAGGCTAAACTTCGAGCACACAGACCCCTTTGGCGTAACCAATGACACAGGGCTGCTTGCCACAGTAAGATTTAGAGTGCGAAGCGACGCCATATCCGGGACAACACCAATAACAGTGAATGTGGCATCCGCATATGTAGCCGAAGGGTTTAACTTTAGAGCGGCAGCAACCACAGTTACAAGCGGCGAAGTAACCGTGCAAAGTGACGAAACAACCCCTCCACCGGACGTAACACCAAGTCCAACCCCAGCCGTGACCCCAAGCCCGACCCCGGATGTAACCCCAAGTCCAACACCCGCTGTGACCCCAAGCCCGACCCCGGATGTAACCCCAAGTCCAACACCCGCTGTGACCCCATCACCAACCCCAAGCCCAACCCCCGCTGTGACCCCATCACCAACCCCGGAAGTAAGCCCAACGCCCGCGGCGACCCCATCACCAACCCCGTATGTAACCCCAACCCCACCCGCGGCAACGCCAATCCCCACACCCATTCCAACGCCAACACCTCCAGCTGCGACCCCGTCGCCGACACCAATCCCAACGCCAATTCCGCAAACGGTAACCCTAAGATTTAACCCAAGCCCAGGGGTGCTGCCTACAGGCTCGATAGTCTCCGTAACAAATCAAAATGGCTTTGTGGTTCAAAGCTTCCCGACTCCAACCCGCCCAGGCTATAACTTCGGCGGCTGGACACTAGGCGGCCTAATAATATCCGCGCCATTCGCCCTTAACGGACATATGGAACTAATCGCAAGTTGGACGCCGGTAGCGCCCATAGAAAGAGCAAATACAACCATAAACCTCAACCCCTTCCCAGGCCTATTATTACCTGGCGAAAGCAATACCTTCACAGGCGCATCCGGTTTTCAATTGCTTGCGCTGCCAACACCCTCAAGGGTAGGGTATGTCTTCGGCGGTTGGATGGACGGTAACGTTCCTGTAACAGCACCGGTTACTGTGCATCATAATATGAACCTGCAGGCATTATGGCTTCCAGCGGCACCGCCGCCGACTCCAGTACCAACGCCCATACCGCCAGTAACCCCAGCCCCAACTCCAGTGCCTCCAACCCCGGTACCAACAGTAACCCCAGCCCCGACAGCCGTGCCAACAGCAACGGCGGTACCAGCAGCTACCCCAACTCCACTCCCCGCACTGGGTGATGTCCCAGTGAGGGACAACCCCCAAACCAGCCCAATGTATGTAGGTTTTGCGATATTTGGGGCTGTGATACTATTTGGAATTGCCGCAGTGGCGATATCCAGGCAGGCATCCAAGCAATTGTCCGCCGCAGGCGAGTACAAGTCGGCAGTGAAACGCTTTAACCGCGAAGAACGGATTGTGGATTTGGCAAAGGGCAAAGACGATAAATCCGGAAAGTAATCCCTCATTTAGACTTTAATACAAGCTTCACTCGACGTTAAACAGGGCAGTGTCCCCGCATCTGTGATTGAATATATAATCACTGATGTTGGCGGCACTGCCCTTTAATCAAGCGCATCTTATTTACAATAGTGCTTACAGTGGCGAGAACCGCGGAAGCGGGTTCGAGGCTGATAGGCGCACATGTTCCGGCTGATGTTGTAAAGACTTTTGCGGGGAAAATGCCGTCTGCCTTCGGATTGTCATCCGGGCAGACAGCGTTTTCCCATCGCCAGAGTCTTCACAACGCCTACACAGGTGCGCCTATCAGCCTCGAACCCGCTTCCGCTGCATAGCACTTGTAAGACTATATGAAAAGCATAGTTTCGCTGTGTGTTGCCAGCATTATGCTCAAAATCGTACGAATGCGATGGGGATTTTTGTTGCAGACAAGATTTAGTGCTTCTTTATAATACCGATTCCAGCCTAAAACCTATCCAATCTTCGCGGTCTTTTGCCGCAACTCTGCGTCAGCACCTCTTGCTTACCTTATGGGCAAGCCGCGTCGGTACCTCATTGTCCCGCAGCAAAATCCTCGCAAATCTCGGCTAGGTTTAAGCTGGAATCGGTATAAGCAAGCGTCAGCCAAGGATTGGATGATGTGCCAACTATTTGTTACTACCAAATGATTGCATAATAACCTTTATCAAAAATGGAAAAACCCCAATTTCCGGGGATATTTGCATGTCAATGGTGGTCGTTGGATATATATGCCAATTTTGGTGCTGCAATAACATTATATAGCCGGATGCAATACAGCACATGCATAGCGCGCAAGCAGGCTATGTTTTCATATAGCCTTGCAAGTGGTAGGCAGCGGAAGCGGGTTGGAGGCTTTTTTCGCACCTGTGGAGGCGTTGTTAAGACTCTGGCGATGGGAAAACGCCGTATGCCCGGATGGCAATCCGAGGCAGGCGGCATTTTCCCCGCCAGAGGCTTTACAACATCAGCCGTAACAAGTGCGAAAAAAGCCTCCAACCCGCTTACGCGGTTTTCGCCGCTGTAAGCACTATAATAAATTAGGCTAACGCATGATGCTGTATTAGTAATAAACCCACCACATGCATGTCGCAATTTGCCATGCAAAATTGTATATAAGATGAGAGGAGTGATATCGTGCAAAATCAACACCATCGGCCGATGGATTCAAGAGAAGCTGCATTCAACACCCACGGCAACAGATTATACAAGGCCGCCCTAGCCATTCTAGGCAACAAATCAGAGGCGGAGGATATTGTACAGGATGTTTTTATTAAGCTATTTGAAAGCCAGCAAGACTTCGAGTCACAAGCACACGAGACCGCATGGCTTATTAGGGTCACAGTCAACATGTGCAAAAACCGACTGCGTTCTGTTTGGTGGAAACGGACGGTGCCGCTACTTGAAACCTACCCTGCGGAGAATGACCAGCAGCATGGGGTCATGGAAGTTGTTTTAAAGCTGCCGTATAAATATCGTATGGCAATCCACTTGTTTTACTACGAAGGCTATTCTACAAGCGAGATTGCAGATATTACCGAGCAAAAAGAGTCCACAGTGCGCCAACAGCTTACTCGTGGGCGGCGCTTACTTAAAGACGTTTTGGAAGGAGAATTGGCATGAAAGACTATATCGAATACATGGACAAAATTGAAATCGACCCAGCCCTTGCCGATAAAATAATACGCAAGGACACAGATGAAAACAAGCTTCAACGACGCAAGCTTGCAAGACATGCCAGAGTGCTGCCACAGTTTGCGGCAGGGGTTGCCGCAATGCTTCTTATTGGCGCAATATGGGCGATGCCTGGGCTTTTAAGTAACTTACGTGATACAGCAGATGCCACTGCGTATAATGGCGCAAGGGGCTATGAAAATATGCATGGCTATGATAGCAATGAAGGTACCCCTGGTTACGAAAGTGATGCGGACGTGCCAGATAATGCAGATACAACCGGTTATGAGATACCTGGATACGAAGATGTCCCGCTACATGACCATATCCAAGAGTATATTTGCCCAATAGACGCGACATTGACAGTATGTATCTGTGCAGAAATGTATCGCGTATCCCAAGACGGGGTTGTGCGAATCACCAGGGACTTTGAAGCTAATATCCCATTTATTGCACCTGGGGAAGTTATGTTGCTTGGTGTATTGGGTTTTGAAAAAGGGGATAATTACATTATTTCAATTAGTGCCGCACAGGGGCAGGGTTTATTTGCTGGGGTTACTAACAACCCGGATATTACCGGTCTAGATGGTGAGACCTGGTGGAGGCCTTTAATTTCCGGCAGTGATAGGCAGTCATGTTTCACTCATCACGGAGAAGGATATGTATTTCTTTTCGTGGGTAGTAGCGCGCGAGCATACAATCCAGCACCGGATACGGAGTTATTTGACGTGCATATTAGTGTTAGCCTACAGGTAGCAGAGGACGATTTTAGTCTCACCCCGGGGGTGCTGGGCTTTATGACAGTACCATTTCCCCAAAACCGTATCTTGCCGCCAAATGCTCCGCAAAGCCGCATTTTGCCGTCGGCTGCAATGTATACACGCCCACTAACCAGTAGCCAGTTAGAAGCTGTATTCCCCGGCCTTGGCAGCGGCTTTGATGGTATGGCACTGTATAGGACAAATGGCTCTCTTGCCCGCGTGGATGCAATAGGTGAGGGTGTGCAGATTTCGGTTTCCACTCGTGGGTCATTGCCGCAAGGAGGCCGAAATACAGCGAATAACATTAACGGCACCACTATATGGGCATCCATAACCGATGATCCCAGGGAGGGTATTGGCCATATATTAACAGCGGAGTTTATTCAAGACAGATTGTTTTACACTGTTGCACTAAATGGCGAGTACGAAGCCCAATCAGTTAGGCTTTTATCGTTTATCAACCAACTTACATTAAATGGCCCCGCAGATTTATTAGGGCTGCAGAATATAACACCGCCAGAGGTACACAACGCACCGATAACCCCAAATGAAGCAATGGAAGACCCAGCATTTTCAGTATTTTTACCTATAAACATTCCCCATGGCCTTGAATTTACACAGGGTAGCCACTGGATATGCCCAAACAATAGCATTATGTACCTACAATGGTGGGACGTAAACGAACGGGACAAGGACAATAGCCACGATATTTCCTGGACAATACAAACAGCAAACGAATCCCACCATATGCGCGTCCAATCCGCCAACTATGGTGCGACCCCCGCTGAACTATGGCATGCAATAAATCACCCAATCTTCCCAGCAGAAGAGTTGACACTGGAGCTTGTGCAATCCCGCGCAACATGGGTAGTATTAAGTGATTCAGAGTCCTTTGAACGCGGTGGCGCAGACTTGAGGGGGATACTTCCACAATTCTTTAGAGAAATGATGACCGGCACGAAAATAAGCTTTGGCGTGCTATTTGATGATGTGGTAGTTGAGGTAAACAGCTTTGGCCTGACACCAGAAGAGGTTTATGACTTGTTTCAGCGGTAGATATCGTTGCCTGTGAATGCACAGCCCAACCCCGTACACAGCACCAAAACCCCAAGCCCTACAACAGCACATTCCTAGTAACAAGCGGACCTAGAGAAAGCGCGCATATCATCAGTTTAACTTAGATGATATGCGCGCTTCATTAGATTCACGGACAATCCAACGCTTCGTATACTATGCAGTATTATGCAATAGAGCATTTAGCGTGATAGCCCCTTTTCAAATGGTAATCTTGCCCCATCTTAGGATTAAGATTGGATTTAGATTGCATTGTGTGTAAAGCTGGCAATTTTATCGATTGGAATTTCAGTTACGCTGCCGAGCCAGTTCCAGCCGCCTCTGAAGCCGCGACCGCGGCCACGGCCGCCGCAACGGCGTTCGCCACGGCAAGCACCTGTCATGCCGCACATGCCGGGACGCATCCCAAAGCCTTCACATTCTGCAACTTCTTCTTCGAAGCCGAAGCCGCCGAAGTATCCGCCGCAGCACGCGCTGCCGATTGGGCACGCTGGTGGTGCGCCGATGTCGGTGATTAGCTTAATGGTGCAGCCGCAAATACCAGCAAGTACACCGGTAAAGCCATTGCCGGATAAGCCACCGCTTGTGGTAAAAATTGTTACTGTTTGGCCGATATAGCGTTCCAAGCTTTTAAGCAAAAATTCGCCCATGGTTATTCTCCTTTCTATTGACGCCGGGCAGGCCCGATACCGATCGGTATGCCGCAAAAGCAGTTGACTAAGTCCTCTGCCCCCGGGTCCCTCAGCCCGCCCATGCGCCCATCTATATAAAGGGCTCCGGTGTGTTTCTGTACGACTCTTCCGGATGCTCCTGGTACATACTATGTAGTGCTGTCCCATTTTGTGACATGTTAGAAATCGTAGTTGAAGACGGTGAAAGCAAGACAAAAATCCGCACGCTTCAAGCGGTTTTTGACGCAGCTTGAACCGATTTTCAACTAGATTACTAATGTGTTATACTTGCGACAAATTAAATAAACAAACTTTACTAAAATGTCACAGATGAAACTCACAGCCATAAACCACAGCCAAAAACCAAAGAAACAGGAGAAAATCATGCTTTCAGAAATAGACCTAAACCAACGATTAGAAAAAAAAGAATATAAATCCGCAATGCGCGACCTAGGCACCACCCTAGGAGCCCTTCAGCAAACCCTACGCGAAACAGCAATCCCGGTACTAATCGTATTCGAAGGTTGGGGCGCGTCCGGCAAGGGCACATCCATTGCAAGGGTCGTAAACGCCCTAGACCCAAGGTACTTTGACGTGCGCACCACAGGCAAAATCAACGAAGAAAAGCTAATGCGCCCCTTCCTCTGGAGTTTTTGGACCTATCTGCCACCAAAAGGTCAAATCGTAATCCTAGATAAAAGCTGGCACAGGCTAATCATGCCCAATGTCCGGGACAGTTGGGGTATCTCAAGCACAGAGTCCTATGGTTTTTACAATGACGTAAACGCCTTCGAGCGGCAGCTTACAGACGACGGCGCGCTAATAATCAAGCTATTTTTACACATCAGCAAAGAAGAGCAACACCGGCGTTTTACAGCCCTCTCAAACGACCCAACAACCGCATGGCGCGTAAAACCCCATGATTGGGATCAAAACGAAAACTATGACCAAAACCGACGTCTTTTTGAAAAAATGCTAACAATGACCCAAACCACGTCCAACCCATGGCATGTAATTGGAGCCGAGGACAGGAAGTTCGCGGCGGTTAAAATCCTAACTACAATCACGAACGCGATACAGGCAAGGCTTGCAAATGGTCAGTTATCACATGGTCAATTCATAAGCGGCCAACGTACAAATGGTCAAACTGCAAATGGTCAATCTACAAACCCACAAGAGTTCCCCCGTATTCTGCGGGGCATTTCTCCAGATAAGTCAATCGAAGACGCCCAATATAAAGAACAGCTTGCCCACTACCAACATCGTATGCACATGTTGGGCAATAAGTTATACGCAAAACGTCGTAGCGCGATAATCGTATACGAAGGCTGGGACGCGGCAGGCAAGGGCGGCAATATCAAGCGGCTTACAAGCGAACTTGACCCCCGCTGCTACGCCGTTGTGCCAATAGGCCCCCCAAGGCCTCAAGAGCTTGCCCGGCACTATCTCTGGCGTTTTCTAGTAAAAACCCCAAAAGACGGCCATATCACCATCTTTGACCGCTCATGGTACGGGCGGGTGCTGGTAGAGCGTATCGACAAGCTTACCCCCGAGCATGTATGGCGGCGTGCATACTGGGAGATAAACGAAATGGAGCAGCACCTGGTTAACCATGGTGTCGTACTGCAAAAGTTTTGGCTACACATTGATAAAGACGAGCAACTGCGCCGCTTTACTCACCGGCAAAATAACCCAGCAAAGCAGCATAAAATCACAGAGGCCGACTGGCGTAACCGGGAAAACTGGGAAGGGTACGAAGATGCAATTGATGAAATGTTAGCCCGCACCCACAACCCCCATGCCCCGTGGATAATTGTAGAGTCCAACAGCAAGAAGTTCGCAAGGGTAAAGGTACTGCAAACCGTAACAGACGCGCTGGATGATGCTTTAAGGTAAGACAAATAGAGGCTTGCGTAAGTGGCAGGTGCAAGCGATAGTGAGCACACTACTATGGATAAACAAAAAAAATCCCATCCCCACGAAGGACACAGAAATAGAATGAAAGCCCGTTATTTGCAAAGCGGGCTAGAGGGCTTTCACGACCACGAGGTCTTAGAATTGCTTCTATACTATTGCTACCCAAGAGGCGATACAAACCCCCGTGCCCATCAGATGCTAACAGAGTTTGGCTCGCTACATAATTTATTCGAAGCCGACGCCGATACCCTCAAAGACCGGCTCAACTGCTCGGAAAATATCGCCGTGCTTATTAACCTTATTCCAGCCCTTTCCAACCGCTACTTCCGCAGCAAATGGGGCAAAAAAATAATGCTCGAGAGTATTGCCACAGTAAGCGAATACGTCATGGACCTATTCGTCGGCACTACTCTCGAGCATTTTTATGTGCTTAGCCTAGACAACCGGCGGCGGTTGGTTAATACGTCTTTAATCTCCAAAGGCACAGTTGACGAGGCCGCCGTATACCCTCGGGAGGTGGTAAAGGTGGCAATCCATGACAAAGTCACCGGCGTAATCCTTGCCCACAACCACCCCGGCGGCTCTATGAAGCCATCCCGCGCAGACCTTGAGGTGACCCGCCAAATCGTGGATGGGTTGAGTTTTATTGGTGTTGATGTCATAGACCATGTTATCGTGGCCGGGGACATGTATTATAGTTTTGCCGCAAGGGGGCAGCTTGTTGCTGGGTATTGAGTGGGAGATATAGCGAATCAATTTGCCATAGTATCAGTTTGTCCATGTGTCGACCAGACTTTTTGCCTGTTAAATTGCTAATCATTAAACATTTGCCACCAGCTGTTCTTTAATCGCAGATTGAATAACTTCCGATGGAGACAACAACATGGCTTTGGCTTTCATATTAATAATCCGTGCATAATCTGGGGGCAATAATTCTGTTACTAGCTTTTTTTCTCGCATACTAGTCAAGAATCCCGGTTTACCAGAAAGCCTTGGTGGATTTTGTTCATATTCAAGGCTAAAATTCTCATACTCTTTATTTGATAGTCTATTGTCTGTTTTCATTTACCTCGTCATCCTTTCGACATAGTATTTCCGACAAGGCATTGCGTGAAAAACCACGATATGCTCGTCGGTAACAACATGGAATATTATTTCCAATAATCTTGCGTTTCCATCATACCCTATGGACAGTGTCTTATTCGGGTCTGCATCAAGCGTTTCATCATAGATACTTCGCTCAAGTGCGCAGAGAATATCGTCCTTGCTTTGACCGTGTTTTGTTGCCGATGGAAGAATTTCGATGCTTACCATAGAGTCGGCGATTATTACTTTCTCCATAATAATAAGCCTCCCATATTAGAGTAAAAATATTTTGACACACAACTTTCCACATCATGCGAATGGAGTTCATCATACCATAAGATAGCACTATCATCATCAAATACACTTTTACATCATCACCCTAATATTAGCAGTGTTTGTTGATATTTCAACGATTTTGTGTAAAGAGTGCAGGATTTGTCATTTATGTTAGAGACTTTGCGTTCCATGCTATTAGCCGGTATGCTGTATGCTGCCGGCTTAAGTCCTCTCTACGTCAACCCTCGCATCTGCGCCAACTGTAACTGTACTTGAACTATATCTTGCATCAAGCGTAGCAATAAGCCCTTTGAGAGTGTCATACAAGACTTCCAGTTTTGCGTGGATTTCTGGGCTTGCGGCCTTTATCCCCTGTGGCGGGAGATGTTTGAGTATAAACTTGTACATCTTGTCTACCTGGGTAAGTTGCTTATTGATTTCTTTGCCAAGCATACGGTGTGCCGTGCCGATTTTAATCTTGCCGGATTGAACTAGGGCTAGTAGCTCTGGGTGGGCTTGAGCTCTTAGTTGGAGGTAGTTGTGTAGTTGTCCTTCGCTAACACCGGCATCCGTTGCTTGGGTTTTTCTGACGTTTATACCGTCTTTTGCGGATGTCATTTCTGACAAACCTTTCTCACTGGACGATGTCATTTCTGACAAACCTTTCCCTCCAGGCCTTCCCTTCTTACCCCCCTCAGACATCTTCTTCCGACCTCTCGCTTGTAATATAGCCGCCTTTGTCAAAACCAACTCAATCCGCATAGCCTCATTTAGGTTGCGGCGGCCAAGCTGGTTTTCCAGTATCCACAGCTTTGCCGCATCTTTTGATGGCAGGTCAACCTCCTTAATCTCGAACTCAATGCCATGCTTTACGCATATCTCGAAGCGGTTGTGTCCGTCGATAATTACGCCATTCCATAGGACAATTGGGTCGAGGCATTTGCGCTTTGCCAGGATATTTTGTTCGAGTTGCTCTCGCTCTTCGGGACTAAGCGGCGGGATTAGACTCTTAAACTCCTGGTCAATGCGTGGGATTTTGGGTGCGTTTGTTACGTTTGCTGCCTTGCTCATTTGTTTCGCTCCTTTTGTGTAATTTTTGCGGCCATTGTATAGCGCATAGTTTCGTTAGTCAAGCTATTTATTTTTTGTACAAAAAAAGCGTAAGAACAACGAGAGGTAAATCACTAGAAACCTAAACATTAATACAGTCACATATAGCGAAATCAATGAGAAACAGTCCCGCCCAAGGCGGAAAACATTGTGTAGAATCACAAAGCGAATTAGCCATAACCAAAAAACCGCGCATATGCGCGGTTTTATAAAGGGTCAAGGGATGAATCCCTTGCGGGGTGTGGGGTAGAACCCCACGGTTTTGCTCTTAATAAGCAATTCTTACTAAGCAACTCTTACTATGCAATTCCTATAATACAATCACTAATACACAAGCTTACCCTCAAGATACCCCCGAAGCCCTTCAATCGGCACCCGTTCCTGCTGCATTGTATCCCGCTCGCGGACGGTGACAGCCTTATCCTCTTCACTATCAAAGTCGTAAGTGATACAAAACGGCGTTCCAATTTCGTCTTGACGGCGGTAACGCTTACCTATAGAGCCGGTGTCGTCAAACTCTACTACGAAGTGCTTGCTAAGCTCGTGATAAATAGGCTCGCTGCTTGCGGTTAATTTCTTCGAAAGGGGTAGGATTGCGGCCTTTACCGGTGCAAGTGCCGGGTGAAATCTTAGTACAGTGCGCACATCTGGTTTTTCCTCGGTTCCTACTTCTTCCTCGTCGTAGGCTTCGCATAGGAAGGCAAGGGTCATGCGGGTTAGTCCTAGGGATGGCTCTATACAATATGGTACATACTTTGTGCCCGCTTCTGCGTCGAAATAAATCATTTCGTCTTCGGAATGATCCGTATGCTTTTTTAGGTCGTAGTCTGTGCGGTTGGCAATACCCCATAGCTCGCCCCAGCCAAAGGGGAAGAGGTACTCGATGTCTGTTGTGGCCTTGCTATAGAAACTTAGCTCGTTTTCGCCATGGTCGCGGATGCGTAGGGCGGCTTCTGGCATTCCCAGGTCGTGTAGCCAGTCTATGCAAAACTTGCGCCAGTAGGCAAACCATTCGTCGTCTGTGCCGGGCTTGCAGAAGAACTCTAGTTCCATTTGCTCAAACTCACGGGTACGGAAGGTAAAGTTACCTGGGGTAATCTCGTTGCGGAAGGCGTGGCCTACCTGGCCTATCCCAAAGGGGATTTTCTTCCGGGTTGTACGTTGGACATTTTTGAAGTTAACAAAGATGCCTTGGGCAGTTTCCGGCCGCAGGTATACAGTTGTTTGTTTGTCTTCGGTTACCCCTGCGAAGGTTTTAAACATCATATTAAACTGACGGATATCTGTGAAATCATGCTTGCCACAGGTTGGGCATTTGATATTGTTTTCTTCGATATATGACTTCATTTTTTCGTTAGGCCAGCCGTCGACAACTTCTTCCTTTACTCCTGTGGGGCCCTTTTCTTGCATGTAGTCCTCTATTAGCTTATCTGCCCGAAAACGCTCTTTACAAGCGCGACAGTCCATCATTGGGTCATTAAAGCCGCCTACATGGCCGCTTGCCTCCCATACTGCCGGGTTCATTAAAATTGCGCAATCTACGCCAACATTAAGGGGGCTTTCTTGGATAAACTTCTTCCACCAAGCTTTTTTTACATTGTTTTTAAGCTCTACGCCAAGAGGGCCGTAGTCCCAGGTGTTGGCAAACCCGCCGTAAATTTCTGACCCAGGGAACACAAAGCCGCGGCTTTTTGCCAGCGCAACGATTTTTTCCATTGTTTTTTCCACTGATTTTTCTACTGATTTTTCCATGTTATCATCTCCTTATCTGCGAATATAGCATATGTGATGGCATTGTCAAATGATTTCGCGTAAAGTATAGTAGTTTAAGCAAAAATTAATCAGAACCTATATCCATGGTTGGCATTGCTGGCAATGATGCTGGCAAAAATGCTGGCCGTGATAATAGGTCTCAAAAAGGGGATTAAAATGGACTCAATTAAGCTTATCAAAGAACTTACATCAGCCTTTGGCCCGCCGGGCTTCGAAGACGACGTTGTAGCCGTTGCAAAGAAATATGTACCGGAAGGATATTCATCCCAGCGGGACAGCATCATGAACTTTTATATGTATAAGGATTCCAAAACCATCATTGATACAAGTGTATACGACCACGCAAGTAATGACACCGCCCCAACCGTGCTGATAGACGCCCATAGCGACGAAATCGGCCTCATGGTACACGCAATTAAACCAAACGGAACAATTGTCTTCCATAATCTTGGCGGATGGGTGCCCATGTCACTTCTTGCGCAAAAGATGATTATTCGCAACACAGTTGGTGAATATGTGACCGGCGTAATAGCCGCCCGCGCACCCCATTTTGGCGGAATGAACGAGGCCCCAACCCTCGGGAGTCTAATCCTTGATATTGGTGCTGCCGACAAAGCCGAAGCCGAAAAAAAATACAAGATAGCACCCGGTTGCCCAATTGTACCCAAGGTAGACTTCGAGCAGCAGGGCGATACCCTTATAGCCAAGGCTTTTGATGACCGAATCGGTTGCGCCATAGTGCTTGAGGCACTTGCCCAGCTACAAGACAGCCCACTTAACGTAGTTGGCGCGCTTTCCAGCCAAGAAGAAGTAGGCATACGTGGCGCAAAAGTTGTAGCAAACCGCGTAAACCCGGCATTTGCAATCTGCCTTGAGGGCGCGCCTGCTGATGATACATTCTCTGAGCCTCATATGATACAAACCCGTATGGGTCATGGCCCAATGGTGCGGCATATAGACGGCAATATGATTGCAAACCCAAGGGTATTCCGCTTTGTACGGGAAATTGCGGCCACAGAAGGCATAAAAATACAAGAGGCCGTGCGCACAATGGGCGGCACAAATGGCGGCAGTATTCATACCTCCGGACGCGGCATGCCAACAATTGTAATAAGCTGCCCTGTAAGATATGCCCATAGCCATCATTCTATGGTTTCTATTGAAGACTATAAGGCCTGTGTCGCGCTGGTTGTTGCGGTTGTTCGTGGGCTTTCTGATGATGTGATTCGTGGATTTTAATGTATACCCTGTGACGAATATGTACTATATTATGGAGGGGACGCGTGAATTTACTATATAAACAGGAAGTTGCTAAGTACGGGAAAAAGGATGGGATTATAGCTCTTCTCTATTTTCTATATTGGGTTGTAATCCAGTATATCAGTCTTATTGTTGTGGGTGACATTGATATTCTTCCATTTGGCTCTGTTGCGCGTCTTGGGGTTTCGTGGATTATTTGGCTTGCGCCTATGTTTATTTATGTATTTGTAAAGAATCGAAACTTTGCTTCGATTGGATTTCATAGAAAAAATCTTGGTCGTGCGCTGATACTTGGCCTTGTATTTTCGGTGCTTGCGCTGTCGCTAAGGGAGGGTATACTGCCGGGCTTAGTTCGCGGCTGGGAATTTCATCCTATCCGTACATTTCTTTATTTTTTTGTTTTCACATTGCTTGCGGCAAGTGTTGAGGATATAGCGTTTATGGGTTTTATGCAGCCCCGGCTTTATGGGCTTATTAAAAATGATGTTCTTGCTGTTTTTGCGGGGGCGTTCCTTTTTGGCTTTATCCATGTTACAGGTGAAATGATGTACTTTGGTCCATCTCATATAATGGTGACTTTTTCATTCAGTATGTATCAGTGGATGCTGTTTTTCATCATCTGGAACTTGATTTTCCGTAGATATTTCTCGCTGTTTCCGGTTATTATGCTGCACACAGCTACAAATCTTGCCGGAATAAATCGTTTTTGGGTCGATGCTAGGCCCGGCGATGGTGTAAACTCTGTTCTTTCGTTTTATATTTTAGTAGCGGCGGTAGTAATATGGGCATTGGCAAGCTGGCTTTATGCCAGGAGGGTGTCGCGTAAACAGGCCGAGTAGGCGGCTGGGCGTGTTACTACTACTGACAATGCCAATCAATGATGGCTGTTGTCGATAGCGGGAATACGCCCTAAAGAATCCCTGGCATTTCTATTAGACAAGCCCCATAAACCCATCCTCAGTAATAACAGGCACGCCCAATTGGGCGGCCTTTTTATTTTTAGACGAGTTTGAAGCTGCATCGTTGTTTATTAGGTATGAAGTTTTTGCGGTTACGCTGCCCGTTACTTTGCCGCCTAGGCTTTCGATATGGGCTTGTAATGCCTTGCGGTTGGCGAAGTGTTGCACGTCGCCGGTTATAACAAATATTAGATCTTTTAAGGGTAAGGGATGGTTGCTCTCGTCGGGGCTTGGCGGCGGGGATTTAATGTTTAGATGGGCTATGGTTTCGTTTGCTATGACCAGATTGCTTTCCTGGCTGAAATAGTCGTTTAAGCTGTGTGCAATTGCATCACCAAAGCCTTTGATTTCGGCCAGGGTTTCTTGGTAGTCGCTGCTTTGGCAGGCTGTGGTTATCTGTGCAAAATCGTGGTTAAAATGGGCGCATAGAAGTTTTGCATTGGCCAGGCCAACATGGCGTATTCCCAGGGCATAGATAAAATTAGGTAGGGCGACGTCCTTGGCTTTTTCTATTGATTTAAGCAGCTTTTCATATGAGCGGCGGCCGAGGCCTTCCATCGCTATGATGGCTTCTTCGTGGCGGCTTAAGGTGAATATGTCTGAATAGCTTGAAATTAGGCCGCCTTTCAAAAGTTTTTCAAGGGTTTGTTCTGAAAGTCCTTCGATGTTGAGGCCGTCACGGCTTACGAAGTGGGCTAGAGACTGCATTTGCTTTGCGCTACAGGCGGGGTTTGTGCAGATTAGGACTTCGCTGTCCGGGGCTGGAGCGGGTTCTTCTGGATTGGAGGTGTTGGGATTGGAGGTAGATACGTCTGTGTGGGTTGTGTTGGCCGTTGCGTCGTAGGTATGGGTCGCGGTGTCTGAACGTGTCTGCGTTGTTTCAGTTGCTTGCGCAAAATCAGAATTTGCTGGTTGCCGCTGGGTCGTAACCTCAGTTTCGCCGCCGCAGGTCGGACATTTTACCGGTACTTCGGCTGTATTGCTGCGCGTGAGATTCTCCGCAACTTGCGGGATAATCATATTGGCCTTATAAACTTTGATTTTATCCCCGATACCAAGTTCAAGCCCACGCAGTATGCTTACATTGTGTAGGCTTGCGCGGCTTACTACTGAGCCTTCGATTTCCACCGGCTCGAAGATTGCCACCGGGTTAATAAGCCCGGTACGGGAAGGGTTCCACTCAATTGCTGTGAGTACGGTTTCTAAGATATCGTCCGCCCATTTAAAAGCAAGGCTGTCCCGAGGGAACTTTGACGTTGCGCCAAGGGACTCGCTGTATTGGATATCGTCATAGGTTAGCACCAGGCCGTCGGTGGCGATTGGATAATCAGTTACCTGGGACTTGAAATTTTCTACGGTATCCGCGACGGTTTTAGGGGCGACTTTTTTATGGGCAACAACATCAAAACCTTGGGCGGCAAGCCATTCTAGTTGTGCGGATTTTAAAACTGTTGGTATAACCATGTTTGGCGTGTTCGGGATGTTTGGGTAGCCTTGATTTGCGGTAGATATGGAATTATCACTGCTATCACTATCTTGCGTATCCTCGTGAAATACTGCCCCAAAGGCATAAAAAAATACCCGCCGCTTTGACGCTACCTCGCTGTTTAGCTGGCGTACCGTTCCGCTGCATAGGTTACGGGGGTTTTTGTATTTTTCAGTGTCGTTTTCTATGGCGGTGTTTATTGCTTCAAAGTCGGCGAAGGTGATAACTGCCTCCCCACGTACTGAAAAACTGCCAGTATACGGCACTTTTTGCGGGATGTTGGCAAAGACCCGTGCGTTGTGGGTCACGTCCTCGCCGATTTGGCCGTTGCCGCGGGTTAGGGCTTGTTTAAGCTGGCCGTTTGCGTAACGCAGTACGATGGAAAGGCCGTCTAATTTCCATAGTAGCAGGCCGTTTTCATTGACATTGTCATTGGTTCCATTATCGGACTCATAATTGGTTTCTTGAGGTGAAGCTGCGTCATCGGAAGAGTTTGTATGCTTGGATGAATCCTTTGCCTTTTCTAAAAAACTGACCAAGGCACTTATGTCCTTGGTCTTGTCTAGGGAAAGCATTGGGATGTTGTGG
>Ga0123355_10001095_pt1 | contig 37449 bp, 28 predicted proteins | sample TergutEmb28metaG_3_FD_89872 | JGI IMG/M metagenome (GOLD analysis project Ga0123355, IMG submission 89872) | Embiratermes neotenicus P1 segment gut microbial communities from Petit-Saut dam, French Guiana - Emb289 P1 | ecosystem: Host-associated > Arthropoda: Insects > Digestive system > Gut ...
CTATTACAAATCAAGAGCTATTTTTCACTAGCTAGGAAACGATGACGCACGCATTGGGCATGCGTAAGGAAGAGTTGACGACGCTAGGGAGAAATAGAATTGATTTTAATGACATTTTGAATGGCAATTAGTATTAGAACTGTTTTAACAAACTTACCATTTCAATTGCCGTAACTGCTGCTTCATAACCCTTATTCCCAGCTTTCGAACCGGCGCGCTCAATTGCTTGCTCAATATTTTCCGTTGTAATGACACCGAAAATCGTTGGCACTCCACTATCAAGTCCAACTTTAGAAACTCCTTTAGCAACTTCATTACATACATAATCATAATGCGTAGTCGTTCCACGTATAACTGCACCTAAACAAATAACCGCATCATATTTTCCTGATTTAGCCATTTTATCAGCAACAATTGAAATTTCAAATGCCCCTGGCACCCAGACAGAAGTAATACTTTCTTCCCTAACACCATGGCGAACAAGCCCATCAAGTGCTCCACCTAACAACTTCGACGTAATAAAATCATTAAACCGCGCTGTAATAATGCCGATTTTAAAATTTTCATCTGCGACTAAATGTCCTGATATTTTATTAATATTTTCCATAATTTACTACCTCACCCTTTTAGTATACACAATTTTTAACTCTCTATTTCCCAATATTAAACTTTGGCTTAAATAATTTATCAAATAGAATTTGATTTCTCTTTTTTGCATCATTTAAAAGCTTATCATAAGTCATTATTTGAACATACGCATTATAATTTTTGAAATAGCCAAAATATCCTTGGTTATCAGCAGTTTCTGTCAAATCAGAACGTTGAGCTCTCTTAATCATTGACTCAGTCAAATCAGCAATAATATAACAATAAAATGCTGTTTTATCTGTACCTCGAATAGGACGCCCAGCGTAATTTTTTTCCTGACCGCTTTGTAAAGTTTCAACATATTCTAAGACTTGATCTATTGGATTATTATCTGCATTCCCTAAATCATTTCGCATGGTTCGCTTAAGTTCGATAACTGATATCGAATTGTGGTTTACTCTATCTTCTGAAAAAGAGATCGGTGTATCAAAAATAGCCAAATCCATTCTCTGTAACGAATCTGATTCAATCATCGGAAGGTCTTTAAATGATTTCTCCGAAGATAAATATTCATGATATGATAGGCGATCATCAATCAACCATAAGTTCATTTCTTCGAATGGAATATCATCCGATGTATATCGCATTGGACAAATAATAGAATGAACCGCATCTTCTCTACTGTATTTTCCTTCCTCGGAAATTTCAAGAGTCTTCTCAAGCAATTCAATAATAGTTTTTCTCCTAATAACATATTCTGTTAAACTTGATTTATTGATCTCAGTTATGGAACTTAAGTGATCGGCAAGTCGGTCTTTTAAAAAATCTTTGTCTACATCTTTATTATTAATTTTTTCTTCTATTTTCTTCCCTTCTTCATGAATCTCCAGTTCCCAAATTTGCCCTTGCTTATGTAAGTGCAGTTCTAATTCTTTATCTGATAAGTTTGGAGGGATTGTATCATAAAGTGCAGGTTTTTCATTTAATAAAAATCTATACTGCGGCCGTTCATTTTTTACAAATTCATCTATTTTGCTTTTTTTACTTTGTGAAATTCTACTAAGATCATCATACAAATACTTGCTGATATAAACTTTTGCTTGATCCAAAATATTATCCATAATCTCATTTTCGAATAAACCTACATTGTCCTCAAAATCAAACTTTGTTCGATTTGAATTAACATTCCGATCTAAAAATGAACTCATTAAATATCCTACATAAAAATATGGTTGACCATCCTCTGGAACTATCCTTTTTTGGAGGTTGGGGATCTTTGAATCTTTAGACTTCACTAAATCTTTAGATTTTACTTCACGATTATTCGCACATAAATGTAGCTCATGCTTTCCTTTTGGTTTTTTAAAATGGTATAAACTAAATTTTTCGCCTTCAAGTTCAAACTCATCATTTGACAATGAATCTTTTATCTCACTCTTGAAATGTTTATTTAAAGTAATTTCTTTATTACCAATTGCTTCACGCAATACTATATTTGGACAATTTTCTGATAAAAAATACGGTAGGCAATGCTCTATTATTTTTTCAGCTAATCCTTCTAGCGAGAGTAATGTCTTATTACTATAATTTTTATGAAATGTATTTAACTTTACACGTGTTTCTAAAGCACCTGATTTTAAACTCTCAATATTTGACTCTGGGACAATTCCATTGTGAATGGAAAACTTGAAATTCCGCTTCTTCCACCCATCATCTTCATAATATACACTTTCTATATCTGCAGAATCAAATGCTTTTAGCCATAAAAATCGACCTAGACCTTTACACCCTTTGGTGACTTTTTTCCGACTATGTGCCGTCAAAAAAGAGTCATAATTTTCAAAATTAAATCCGTCGCCATTGTCAATTACAGTAAAGTTTGCAAAGGGTGCATGATCGTAAATACCATCTAATGTTTGCTGTGAATCATCACGCTCTATGATAACTTCTATTTTCCCTGACGCTTTTTTTTCGGATTCTTCAAGTGATTGAATTGAATTTACAATCGTTTCAAACAACGGCCATAAACTGTTTGCATCATCTAATTTCGAATCATCTACAATCCCATATAAGTCTAATTTCACACTCACACCTCCTGGAGAAAAATATCCCTATATTATAGCATAAGTTTAATCCAATAAATGTGCCATCTTATCTCGCTTCACGTTCAAATAGCTCGTGTTGTGCTCACTCTTTCCAACTTGAATCGGTACACGGGAGCTAATCTCTATCCCATACGCACGAGCCTCTTCCAACTTGCGCGGATTATTACTCAAAAGCCTAATTGACTTAACACCCAAATCCTTCAAAATCTGCACCCCAACATAATATTCACGGGCATCTCCAGGGAAACCAAGCGCCAAATTAGCCTCGACCGTATCCAGACCATCATCTTGCAACTCATAAGCCTTTAACTTATTAACAAAACCAATGCCACGACCCTCTTGTCGCATATATAATAAAATACCACGACCTTCTGCTTCAATTTGTTGCATAGCTGCATCAAGTTGCGGTCCACAATCGCAGCGGCAAGAACCAAAGGCATCACCTGTTAGACATTCAGAATGAACTCTAACCAGAACATCTTCTCCGTTACCTATATCCCCTTTGACGAGCGCCACATGATGTTCATCATTCAAAGTATTAACATAAACATGGGAAATAAAGTCTCCATGTTTTGTCGGCATAGCACTAACAGATGACTTTTCAACTATAATGTCGTGCCTCTTTCGATATTCGATCAAATCAGCAATCGTAATGTACTTCAAACCATGCTTCTGCGCAAACACATGTAATTCCGGCGTTTTCATCATCGTGCCATCATCAGCCATAATCTCACAGCAAAGTCCAACCTCTTCAAGCCCTGCTAATCGCGCCAAATCAGTCGCTGCCTCAGTATGCCCATTTCGAACTAAAACGCCACCTTTCTTCGCAACAAGCGGAAACATATGCCCTGGTCGCCTAAAGTCCTCAGGCTTAGCATCTTTATCCAAGCACTTCATTGCCGTCAATGAACGCTCAAACGCCGAAATCCCCGTCCCTGTGTCATTATGATCAATTGATATCGTATAAGCGGTACCATGTTTATCAGTGTTATCCATTAGCATCGGATGTAAGCCTAACCGCTTTGTATATTCCTCACTCATGGGCATACACATTAAACCCCTAGCCCATGTCACGATGAAGTTAATATTCTCAGGGGTCGCAAAAGCACCAGCACATATAAAATCTCCTTCATTTTCTCTCGTTTCGTCGTCTGATACTATAACAATTTTCCCATTTTTAATATCTTCAATTGCTTCTTCAACCGTATTAAATTTAAAATCTACCATGTTTACTTTACCTTCTTTCTTAATTAAAACCCATTCTTAGCTAAAAATTCCGCTGTGATTGTGCTCTTGGGTGTACTTGGATTATCTTTTTCGAGCAGTAATTTTTCGATATATTTCGCAAGCATATCTACTTCGAGGTTCACAATATCGCCGGTTTTTCTATCTGCTAAAATCGTTTCCCGCAGCGTATGGGGGATGATTGAGACAGAAAAATTCGTATCATCGACATGTGTGACTGTTAAGCTAATACCGTCAATTGCAATTGAGCCTTTTTTGACGATGTACTTGGTAATGTCGCAAATTGTAAAAATTGAATAGATAAATGCGTTGTCATCTTTTTTTATATTGCGAATGACACCTGTTCCGTCGATATGTCCAGAAACAATGTGCCCTCCGAAGCGTCCATCGGCACGCATTGCACGTTCTAAGTTGACTCTTATACCAGTGTTTAATCCTGCTAGGGAGGTGTTTTTTAAAGTTTCGTGCATAACGTCTGCGGTGAATGTATTCGTTTTTATTTCGCTGACTGTTAGGCACACCCCATTGGTGGATACGCTATCTCCTAGTTTTAAGTCGGAGAAAATTATATTTGCATTGATTGTTACTCGTGAGGAGTTTACACCACGAGCGATTCCTGTTACTGTGCCGATTTCTTCGATAATTCCTGTGAACATGTGCATACCTCACTTTCTATTAGAATGTCTTCGCCTAGTATTGTTATTTTTTGATTTTTTAATAGATAAGCTTGATTGGGGTGAGCGACTCCCTGTCCGGCAATTGGTGTTGGTGCTGATGCACCTCCGAATAGCTTTGGTGCAATGTAAGTCTGGACTTTTTGTACGATGCCCGCCTCTAAAGCTGAGGCATTGAGTGTTGCTCCGCCTTCGAGGAAGATGCTATCGATGTCTTGTTTTGCTAAAATTTGCATTGCTGATTGCAAGTCTAGCTTGTTGTTTTTACATGATATTAGGATTATTTGGCATCCTTTGTCTATGTATGGCTGATATTTTGTTTTATCGGCTGCTGCAGTTAGCAGAATGGTTGGTATTTGTTTAGCCGTTTCTAAGATGCGTGAGTTGGTCGGGGTTCGGAGGGTTGTGTCGCAGATGATTCTGATTGGGTCTTTGCTGTTTTCTATTCGGGAATTTAGCATTGGATTGTCTGCTATTATTGTGCCGACTCCGACCATGATAGCGCTGTAGCGGTTGCGGTCTTCGTGGACTTTTTTGCGAGCCTCGACACCTGTGATCCACCTTGATGCGCCGGTGTGGGTAGCGATTTTGCCGTCGGATGTCATTGCGTATTTCATTACGACATAGGGCGTTTTTTTGGTGATATAGTGAAAAAATGGCGCGTTTAGTTCGTCGCATTCTGCTTTTAGGATGCCTGTTTCGACTTCGATTCCTGCCGCTGTTAGTTTTGTAAGGCTGCGCCCTGCGACTAAGGGATTGGGGTCGAGACTTCCTATGACAACTTTTTTTAGTTTGTTTTTGATTATTGCATCCACACATGGTGGTGTCTTACCATAGTGTGAACAAGGTTCGAGTGTTACATACATTGTTGCGTTGGTTGGCGGTTGTTGGAGATCGTTGAAAGCGTTCACTTCAGCATGAGGTTTGCCATATTTTTTGTGGTAGCCTTTGCCAATTATTTTATCGTCTTTGACGATAACTGCGCCAACTAGAGGATTGGGGTTGACGTATCCCGCGCCTTTTTTTGCTAGTTCTAGAGCTAGTTGCATATATTGAATGTCGTTCATGCTGCACCCCCGCTGTTTTGAATTTTTCACACTGTTCATTATTATACCAGAAAATGCGCTGAATTTCTACCATGGGAATTAATTGCCTCTTTCGATTATTAAATCTATGAATAGTGTTTAAGTGTCCAGAGGTAGATAATTAATGTGGTTGGGGTGTGTAAAGGATTTTTGAGGGATGTTTTTTAGTAGGAATGATTAGTGCTTCCTATTAGATAAAAAAACACAATTTTCGACATGAAGACTGGTAAGTTTCTTGCTATTGTGTTAAAATTAGTTAAAATTTAAAGAGGTGTATTTATGAACAAAATGTTGGAATATTGCAAGAAAAAATTAGCTAAGATTATCAAAGAACTTCAAAAACTGCCAGATGGGAGGTTGAAAAGAAGAATGGATACTTATTACCATGTAACTGGAAAAAAAGAAATTGGTATTACAAAAAATCTAGGACTTATTCGTCAACTTTGCCGAAAAAAACACCTACTAAACTGCAAAAAACAGTTGGAGAAGAACATCTCAATTATTTCACGTCATTTCAACAAGATCGACGAAACTACGGAAAAAGAAATGATCCGCGCTCTTCCTAGCACTTACCAGGGATTGCCAGCCTTCTATTTTCTCTACTCATCATCAATAGAAGACTGGCTCGCTGAACCTTACGAGAGAAATCCCATTCAAATAAAAAAGAGCGCTGGCTATACAACAAGAAGAGGGATAACATTTAGATCAAAATCAGAATATATAATCGCAACCATTTTAGATTTCTACAACATCCCCTACAGGTACGAAGCTGCTATTACTTTGGATAGGAAAGTTGAATATCCAGATTTTACTATCCTAAATCCTTATAATGGAACACTCATTATTTGGGAACATTTCGGCGCAATAAATCAACCTGGATATGTTGAAAAAATGAGCAATAAAATGAACCTCTATATGAGAAATGGTTACATTCCATATGAAACCCTTATCTGTACTTTCGAGCCTGACATTAATGATACCAGCCGATTAGAAGTTTTGATTGAGAATATTATACTGAAGGCATAGCCCTAATAGCTTTGCTGAAGTTGTTAACATCCCAAACTGCTTGGAAAGCGTGGTGTTTGGGATGTTGTTAGTTAAGGGAAAAAGCTTTTTTGGGATGCTGCTTTGTTGCTGGGATTGAAAACATCCCAAATTGCTTGGAAAGTGTGGTGTTTGGGATGCTACTAGTTAGAGGAAAAGGCTTTTTTGGGATGCTGCTTTGTTGCTGGGATTGAAAACATCCCAAACTGCTTGCAAAGCGTGGTGTTTGGGATGTTACTAGTTAGGGGAAAAGGCTTTTTTGGGATGCTGCTTTGTTGCTGGGATCAAAAACATCCCAAATTGCTCGTAAAGCGTGGTGTTTGGGGAAAAGGCTTTTTTGGGATGGTGCTTTGCTGCTGGGATCAAGAACATCCCAAACTGCTTGGAAAACGTGGTGTTTGGGATGCTGCTAGTTAGGGGAAAAGGCTTTTTTGGGATGGTGCTTTGTTGCTGGGATCGGAAACATCCCAAACTGCTCGTAAAATATAGTGTTTGGGATGGTGCTAGTTAGGAGAAAAGGCTTTTTTGGGATGCTGTTTTGTTGCTGGGATCGAAAACATCCCAAACTGCTCGCAAAATATAGTGTTTGGGATGTTGCTAGTTAGGGGAAAAGGCTTTTTTGGGATGGTGCTTTGCTGCTAAGATCAAAAACATCCCAAACTGCTCGTAAAGCATAGTGTTTGGGATGCTGCCAGCTAGGAGAAAAGGCTTTTTGGGGATGCTGCTTTGTTGCTGGGATTGAAAACATCCCAAACTGCTCGTAAAGAATAGTGTTTGGGATGCTGCCAGCTAGGAGAAAAGGCTTTTTTGGGATGGTGCTTTGTTGCTGGGATTGAAAACATCCCAAACTGCTTGAAAAACATAGTGTTTGGGATGTTACCAGCTAAGGGAAAAGGCTTTTTTGGGATGGTGCTTTGTTGCTAAGATCAAAAACATCCCAAATTGCTTGAAAAGCAAGGTATTTGGGATGCCACTAGCTAAGGGAAAAGGCTTTTTTGGGATGCTCCTTAGTTTGCTGGGATCAAAAACATCCCAAACTGCTCGTAAAGCATAGTGTTTGGGATGCTGCCAGCTAGGAGAAAAGGCTTTTTTGGGATGGTGCTTTGTTGGTGGGATCAGAAACATCCCAAATTGCTTGCAAAACATAGTGTTTGGGATGGTGCTAGTTAAGGGAAAAGGCTTTTTTGGGATGGTGCTTTGTTGCTGGGATTGAAAACATCCCAAACTGCTCGTAAAGCATAGTGTTTGGGATGCCACTAGCTAAAGGAAAAGGCTTTTTTGGGATGGTGCTTTGTTGCTGGGATCGAAAACATCCCAAACTGCTCGTAAAGCATAGTGTTTGGGATGCTGCCAGCTAGGAGAAAAGGCTTTTTTGGGATGCTGCTTTGTTGCTGGGATTGAAAACATCCCAAACTGCTTGGAAAGCGCGGTGTTTGGGATGCTGCTTTGCTGCTAAGATCAAAAACATCCCAAACTGTTCGTAAAGCGTGGTGTTTGGGATGCCACTAGCTAAGGGAAAAGGCTTTTTCGGGATGGCGCTTAGTTATCCCCGAGATTGGTGCCACTGATCGTGCTAATCCTACCCCAAATTGTACCTCCTACCCTTCAACGCATATAGCATCTCTTCTGCAATATTCGTCACATGGTCACCCGCACGCTCAAGGTGCTTATTAATCAAAATCGCGTGGGCTGTGCCGAAAACCTTCCCGTCTACAATACGAATATGCTGGATCAACGACTCCATTACTTCATGATACAAAGCATCAACCTTGTCATCCATAGCCGCTGCTTCCTTAATCTTCCCTTTATCCTCCTCCAACAGCCCTTCAATAACCAGCTTCAACATTTCAATGACAATCTCAATCATTGCCGAAAACTTATCAACATTCTTCTCATAATGATCCAGCGACTCATTTTCCTTGATCAAAATAATATACTCCGCAATATTACTAGTAAAATCTACAATCCGCTCATACTCCCGCGCTAAACGAATAACCATCAATATTTTCCGCAAATCACTTGCAACCGGTTGCTGCCTGATAATCATCACCGTCGCAAACTCAATCAATTCCTCTTCCATTGCATCAATCTCCGCATCAGATTTAATAATCCGCAACGCTCGCTCTGTATCAAGTGACTGCAACGTCTCAAGCGTCCGCTCATACATTTTGATCGTCGCATCCGACAACTCTTTTACCATTTGTAACAACTCATCATATACCGCATCAATTGATAACCCTGCTACCATATTCAAAACCGCCTTTCTAGAAATTAATGATTAGACCTTTTCTCTTACTTCCAAACTATCCAAACCTGCCCGTAATATAATCCTCCGTCTCCTTCTTCTCCGGATTCGTAAAAATCTTGGCTGTATCTCCAAACTCAATAACTTCTCCCATCAAAAAGAACGCCGTCTTATCCGAAATTCGTGCCGCTTGCTGCATTGAGTGCGTCACAATAATAATCGTATACTTCTTTTTTAACTTTTCCATCAACAATTCGATCTTCTGTGTCGCAATCGGATCTAGCGCTGACGTTGGCTCATCCATCAAAATAACCTCCGGCTCCATCGCAATCGCTCGCGCAATACACAACCGCTGCTGCTGCCCTCCCGACAAAGAAAGCCCCGATTTCGTCAACTTATCACGCACCTCATCCCAAAGCGCCGCCCCACGCAACGCCTCCTCAACAATCTCCCCTAACTTCTTCTTATCCCTCAGCCCCTGACATCGCGGTCCATACGCCACATTATCAAAAATACTCATCGGAAACGGATTAGGCTTCTGAAACACCATCCCCACACGCGTCCGCAACCCAATCACATCCATTTTCTTATAAATATCTTTATCACCATCTAACAAGATTTTTCCTGTTATTTTAACATCATCAACAAGATCATTCATCCGATTAAGGGTACGTATAAACGTCGACTTCCCACACCCCGACGGACCGATCAAAGCTGTGACTTTGTTTTCATATAACTCAAGGTTAACGTTGTGAAGAGCTTGAAAATCCCCATAAAATAAATTCAAATCCTGTACAGTAAACTTCGCTTTCATACTTAAGCCACCTTACCAAACTTTTTCATAACTAATTTTGAAAATAAATTTAACGTAAATACAATAACCAAAATAACAATCCCAATTGCTGATGCCATTTCAATATTACCAAATTCCTGTACCTCAATAAATGCCCGCAATGTCATCGTTGCCCCCGTTTCAAAAATCGATAAATTACCACTAGCAGGGTTGATCGGTAAGCGAGCGAAGGTTCCAACGGTAAATAACAATGCCGCAGATTCACCGACAATACGACCAATAGACAAGATAATACCCACAGTAATTCCTGGTAATGCGCTTGGTAAAATAACTTTTCTTATAGTTTGTATTTTATTCGCACCAAGCCCTAAAGATGCCTCACGATAACTATTTGGAACGGTTTTCAGGGCTTCTTCTGTCGACCTAATCATAATCGGCAATAACAGAATCGTCATTGTTAACGCACCTGCTATAATTGACACACCCAGCCCCAATATTCTTGTAAACAATAACATACCAAATAAGCCATGAACGACCGACGGTAAACCTGCTAAAATCTCAATTGCAAAGCGGATTGTATTAACAACACGACCTTGCTTTGCATACTCGACCATGTAAATTGCGGCGAGGATACTAATAGGAGTAACAATCGCTAGGGTCGTAAAGATTAACATCACCGTGGAAACCATCATCGGAAATACCCCGCCACCAAGCTGACGAACTCGTAGTGTAAACTCTGAATAACCCTCAAACATACCAGCAAGATCAGACAGGGACGTATTTGTGTCAACCCTTTCCTCATTGACACCTTCTAATACTTGACCACGACGAATAGGGAATGCTTGGTTAGCGTTATCCACTGCGTTGCGACTAGGGGAATCGTTTGTTACGTTGTTAACCCTGATACCATAATTTTCATCCAGTTCGAAGGTTATGCCAGCGCCTTCAATTGTTAATAGGTTGGTATCAATGGATGAAGTTGCTGCGGATTCGCTTTCGAAGTGGACGATGCGGAGTGTGTCGTTGGCGTCGCGGGTTAGGAATTCGGTGGAGATTAGAGACCAGCCGTTTGAGAAGATGAAACCGACGATGATGAGGAGTATTCCTGCGGTTGTTGCTGCTGCGAGCCAGATTAGGGCGGACATTATGAGGTCGCTTTTTTTTCGTTTTTGCATTACTCGTCAACCGCCTTTTTCCTGATTTTTGTTAAAGTTAGATTAATTATTAGGATAAATGTAAATAGAACGATGACTGTTGCAAATAGCATTTGTGCTTGCAGACCCGTTGCGTAGCCTTGTTCAAGGACGATATTTGTCGTTAGGAGGCGCACTTGGTCAAAAATGGATGTAGGGACTCCGCTTTCAGGATTACCAGCAACGAGGATAACGGCCATTGTCTCGCCAATTGCTCGACCAACGCCTAACACGACTGCTGTTAAAATTCCGGATTTTGCACTTGGGATTAACACTTTGAAAATGGTTTGGATGTGAGAGGCGCCCAGAGCGAGAGAGCCTTCTTTATAGTGTTTAGGAACAGCACGTAAGCTTGTTGTCGAGATGGCAACAATTGATGGAAGAACCATAATGCTCAGCACTAGGATAACTGCCAAAAGCGAATGCCCTGTCGGATTTGGCGAAATTTTATTTAGCATTGGCACAATGACCGCAAAGCCGAATACTCCATATAAAACTGAGGGAATAGCAGCTAGTAATTCTACCGTAGGTTGCATGATTTTTGCAACTGGCTCTGGTGCTACTTCTGCGATAAAAACTGCTGTGAGTATACCAATTGGGACTCCTAGAAGAATAGCTCCGAATGTGGCAAACAGTGAACCAAAGATCATATAGCCAACACCGAATTCACCAAAGGTTGGTCGCCAAAATGTTCCTGTAATAAAATCAAAGAAATTGTAGGTTCCATATACATTACTAGGGATGAATGGTCGTGAGCCACGAGTGAAAATTAAAATAATAATTGCAATAACACACACTACCGCAAAAAGCGCTCCCGCTAGAAACAAACCGTGGAAGAACTTCTCAGAAAATGTGCGTCGTTTAGTTAATTTGATATCTACTTCCATAAAAATCTACCTTTCTCGAGGTCAGAAGTGGGAGGTGAGAGGTTGGAAATTTATCCCCTGACTCGCCCACTTCATCCAGTTTATAACTACAGTTTAAACTACTGAACCTCAGACCATTCAGTGATCTCACCCATATAAATAGCTCTAAGTTGTTCAGTAGTTAAGCCAGCAATACCGCTAGCTGGATTGACAACCATTACGATTCCATCAACACAGTACTGAAAAACATTAAGTCCACTTTCCAACTCTGTGTCACGAATCTCACGAGAGGCAAATCCAAGTGAGTACGTTCCATCCTGAGCACCTTCAATTCCTGCTCCTGAACCTGTTGCATGATAAGCAATTTCCACACCTGGGAAAAGTGCTTGGAATTCTTCTGCTAAGGCCATTGCTGTTGTTTCAGTTGAGGTTGAGCCACCGAATGTCACAGCGCCAGTTAGTGCACCATGGGCAGCAACATCAAACGCTGTTGCATTAGCATGATCAACAACTCCACCATAATCTTCCAAGATCATTAGACCGTCAGCGGATGCCGCGAATTCGATAAAAGCACGCTCAATATCGCTAATATTATCTGGCATATAGACGATGTTAAATGGACGAACTAGTGTATAAGCTCCTGATAACATGTTCTCAGGTGTTGGTGCAACACCATCGATGTCTAACCCAACTAAATCATCACCACGATCAATCAAAGTTGCTAATGAAATATAACCAATAGCAGCCTCATTTTCAGCTACGAATGTTGCAACAACACCGTTCCCATTTTGAATGATTGCATCAGCAGTCATGTCATTAACACCAAGTTCTGTGTTAACATCAACTAACTCTTCAAATGCCCCGCGAGATCCTGAGCCTTCCTCACGACTTACAACCGCGATAGCACCTGTACCATTAGCGCCATTTCCATTATTAGCAGACGAACCATTGTCATCACCATCACATGCTACTAAAGCAAATGCCACTACCAACAAAATTACTAATCGACCCAATTTTTTTATCATCTTCATTTTTACACCTCTCATCTTTTGTCTTATTATGTCAAATAGCGACACTTCCCCCATGACTAAAATTATAACAGTTTAATGTAAAATTCACAGGTGAGTTTATGTAAAGTTTATGTAAAAATAGCGTAGCTATACTCACAAACAGCACAGATTTAAAAAAGAGACTTTCTTCTTTGATCATACTAGGTTATAATTGAAGATACTACAAAACTAATAGGTGATGTTAATTATGGAAAAATTAATTTATGTTGTAGAGGATGATGAAAGCATCCGCGAATTGGTTCGCATGGCTTTAACTTCATTTTCTTACCAAGTACTTGCTTTTGATAATGCCGAAGATGCGATCACAGCTATTGACAAACAGCTGCCTGATTTAGTGTTGTTTGATATTATGTTGCCTAATATGAGCGGCTTACAAGCAACAAGAATGCTTCGTCAAAACCCCAAAACTAAGAGCCTCCCAATCATATTGTTAACAGCCAAAGATACAGAAATCGATAAAGTAACAGGGCTAGATTCTGGAGCTGATGACTATATTACTAAACCATTTGGGATCATGGAACTCGGTGCAAGAGTCAGGTCAATCTTTCGTAGAATCCCCAATACTAAAAATGATAATCCCATTAGTAAAATAGTCACCTCGGACTTTATCATCAATACTGAAACAAGAGAAATCACTAAAAATGGCGCCAATATTGAGTTAACATTCAAAGAATTCGAATTACTTCGAATATTAATCCAAGAAAAAAATCGAATTGTACCCAGAAATGAGCTACTCAACGAAGTTTGGGGATATGATTTTGTCGGCGAATCAAGAACATTAGACATCCATATTAGAACATTACGACAAAAACTAGGAGATAATGCCGATTCGCCAAAATATATCAAAACAGTACGCACTGTCGGCTATCGGTTCATTGGTGACTCATCATGAAAAAAGCCATTTACTACCGGTTAATCGCCTTAACTTTTATCGCCATTTCAATCTATGGGTTGGTGTCGGGGGCAATTGCGACTGTAAACGACCAAAACCAAATTAAAAGTTGGCTAACCAATCTCACTCTAGCAACCGCCGAACTTTATCAATATAATTCTGATATCACCCTCTTATCCCAAGCAGCAGGAAATAACCGTGTTACAATTATTGACCCAGAAGGAAACGTACTAGCTGACTCAACCGTCGATCATGAAATAACAGAAAGTCGATCAGATCGTGAAGAATTTAGATCTGCCGCACGCGATTCTGTCTTCATCTCCATAAGAACCAGCTACACATTAGGTGATCAATTTATGTATGCCACCATTTTAATGGATGATGGAAATATCCTTAGACTTGCATATAGCTATCCTGGATTACTTCATAACCTTTTTTTTCAGCTACCAGCTATGTTGATCGCAACTTTTGTTGCTTTTATTCTATCTTTAATTTTAGCTAGCAAATTCGCCAAAACCGTTACATACCCTTTAGAAATAGTAATGAATTCGTTGTCAAATCGAGAGTACAAACAACTACGAAATTATCAATCTCCTTATCAAGAAGTAAATGATATTATGCAAAGCATTGATTCGCTCCTACAGCAAATTTCTGAGTCTCGCCATTCGCTTTTAGGTGAACGAGAAAAAATAAACCATATTTTAGACAATATGGCGGAAGGATTTGTTTTGATAGATCACAACGAAAATATTTTACTTTGCAATAATAGTATAAAAAAAATTTTTAATTGTGAGAAAGATGTTATTTCGCAAAATCTCCTTGCTTTGGTTAATGACAAAAGCATCAATCTTGCTGTAGAAAAAGCATTAGGAAAAGAACAATCTTCCATGTTCGAAATGTGGCTTCGTGAAGATTTGATTTTAGACGTATATATATCTCCAACTGGAAAAGACTCGTTACAAGCCAATGAAGCCGGAGCCACAATCTTATTTGTTGATATGACAACTGCCAAACAACTAGAAAAACAAAAACGTGACTTCTTCTCTAATGCGTCACATGAGCTCAAAACGCCAATCACTTCTATATTAGGGTTTTCGGAAATGATAAATCAAGAGATAATCAAAACAGATGCTGAAAAAGATAATGTTTTAAAACGCATCGAAACAGAAGCTAGAAGAATGTCCGAACTTATCAATGATCTGTTGCTGGTTTCTAATTTAGAGTCAAAAAATATGTCTTTAGAGTATACTGATTTCAATTTAAACGACGTCTTGCATGAAGCTGTTGCGGCTGTATCTCCTAAAAATGGTAATGGGACTGTTCAGGTTAGTTTGGATTCATGCGATGTGGCTGTTTATGCGAGTCGGAGGCAGCTGTATGAAATGTGTGTTAACTTAATTGAGAATGCAGTAAAGTATAATAAGCCTAGAGGAAAAGTGTCGGTTGAGTTGAAAACAAAAAAATATAATGCAATTTTAAAAGTCAAAGATACTGGAATCGGCATTCCCCTTGAATATCAGACGCGGGTATTTGAGCGCTTTTTTCGAGCTGATTCTGGGCGGGATAAGAAAGTCGGAGGCAGCGGTTTGGGGCTTTCTATTGTGAAACATATTGTTAATGTTTATAATGGTGAGATCACTCTGCGGAGTAAAAAAGATGTTGGGACAACTATTCAGATTAGCCTGCCGATTGTGAGGCGCAGCAGTGTATAGCCAATACATTCCAGCATGAAAAAGGTAATGAGTTTCTGTTCAGTGCCTAGATTCACCCTTTCGGTGATCAGTTTTAGACCTCGCTCAAGCTTGTTTGTGTCATTGCTAGAGTACTATTCACTCACCTTGCGCGGCTTTCGCCTTACAGAGTTGTATTTTAGAAATGGACAAAAAAACGTCCACTTCTAAAATACAACTTATATAGGGTTTGATCTGTGGCACTGAACAATAAAAATAATGAGCTACCATACGATCGGTAGCTCATTTCTTTTTAGTCTGTGTGATCATGATGTGATTGCAATTTTGCTTGTGCCACTGCTAAGCGAGCAATGGGAATTCGATATGGTGAACATGAGACGTAAGACAAGCCGAATTCTTGGAAGTGTTTAATGGATTCTGGATCTCCTCCCAGCTCTCCACAAACGCCAATAGTTAGGGTTGGTTTTACTTTTCTGCCTTTTTCAACTGCTGTTTGCATCAATACGCCTACACCTTCAACGTCTAGTGTTTGAAATGGGTCAGCTGCAAGGATTTCTGTTCCAATGTATTCGCCAATGAACTTTCCAATATCATCTCGAGAAAAACCATAGACCATTTGTGCTAAATCGTTGGTTCCAAAGCTAAAAAAGTCTGCCGATTTTGCAATTTTATCAGCTGTTAAACAAGCTCTTGGAATTTCAATCATCGTTCCGATGTGGAAATCTAACGTTTTCCCCTTTAAAATATACACGCGATTAATCTCTTGGATGATTTCTTTTTTAATTTCTTCTAGCTCTTTTGCATCACAAATAAGGGGAATCATAATCTCAGGAACGATGTTTAGACCTAGCTCTTCATTTATTTCGAGAGCACTTTCAATAATCGCACTGGCTTGCATGTTGTAAATTTCTGGATATGTAATAGCTAAACGACAACCCCGATGCCCAAGCATCGGATTTGTTTCGTGAAGGTTTTCAATTCTTGCAATGATAATCTCTTTTGAAATGTTCAACGCTTTGGCAAGTTCATCAATCTCTGCCTCTGATTGCGGTAAAAACTCATGTAGTGGCGGGTCTAACAAGCGAATTGTAGTCGGTAACTCTTTCATCGCTCGATAGATTTCTTTAAAATCATCTTTTTGATATTTTTTTAAAACTGCTAATGGTTGCTGTCGTTCAAAAATAGTCTCTGCTAAAATAAGTTTCCTCATTTCTGAGATTCGCTCCTCACCAAAGAACATATGCTCTGTTCTAGCAAGACCAATTCCTTTAGCACCAAAAGCTAATGCTGTGTTGATGTCAGCTGGTGTTTCAGCATTTGCGTGGACATCCATCGTTGCAATTTCATCAGCCCATTGCAATAAGTTATTTAAACTCTGTTTCTCTTCAATCATTTCTTTTTCTAGTTTGCCCAGATAGATATTCCCGCTACTTCCATCAACTGATAGGATATCTCCCTCAGCGATAATACCATCATGGTAGATAGCTTGCTTAATAAACTCATTTATTTTTAAGGACTCACAACCGACAACACAACAAACACCCATGCCTCTAGCAACTACTGCCGCATGGGATGTCATACCGCCACGACTGGTTACAATAGCCTCACTAACTACCATTCCCTCAATATCCTCAGGAGATGTTTCTTGGCGTAGTAAAATAACAGCTTTTCCTTGTTCTTTAGCAATTTTTGCACTTTCTGCATCAAAGTAAACCGCACCCGTTGCAGCTCCTGGACTAGCAGGCAATCCCTTTGCTAAATTTTGCGCACTATTTAGAGATGCTGCTGTAAAAACAGGATGTAAGAGCTGTGTGATCATTTGAGGATCAATTCTTGTCACTGCTGTCTCTTTTGTAATCAAACCTTCCTCGACTAGATCTGTAACGATTTGAAAAGCTGCTTTAGATGTTCGTTTCCCATTTCTTGTTTGCAAGATGTATAGTTTATGATCTTCAATGGTAAATTCAATATCTTGCAAATCCTGATAATGCCTTTCTAGTTGATCAGCAATATGGAGAAACTGCTCGTAAATCTCAGGCATAGTACTAGCAAGTTCTGAAATTGGTAATGGCGTCCTAATCCCTGCGACGACATCCTCTCCTTGTGCATTAATCAAATACTCGCCAAATAGCCCTTTTTCACCAGTAGCAGGGTTCCTTGTGAACGCAACACCAGTTCCGCTGTTTGCTCCTGTATTACCGAAAACCATTTCTTGAATATTAACGGCAGTGCCTAAATCTTCGGAAATATCATGCAGATCTCGATATGTTTTTGCCCGTGGATTTAGCCAAGAACGAAATACAGCTTCTATTGCCATAAATAATTGTTCCTCTGGCGATTGTGGGAACGGTTTATGCAAAACTTCCACATAAATATCTTTGTAAATTTCGACTAATTGTTGCAAATCAACTGCTTTAAGTTCCTGATCCATTTGGTAACCTTTTTGATTTTTAAGTAACGTCAGCTGTTCATCAAAATGATATTTGGAGATTGAAAAAACAACTTCGCCAAACATTTTTAATAGACGACTGTAGCAATCGTAAGCAAATGCCTCATTACCAGTTTTTTTAGCAAGGGTAATAACTGATATATCATTTAAACCAAGATTCAGAATAGTATCCATCATTCCAGGCATGGAAAACTTGGCACCACTCCTTACTGACACAAATAATGGGTGATCATTTCCACTAAATTGCTTCTTTGAACTCGCTTCCAAGTCACTGATTGCTGCTCTTACTTGATTCTTAACATCTTTATCCAACACATTTTGATTAGCTAAATAACTCAAGCAAGCATCTGTTGTAATCGTAAATCCCGCAGGTACAGGTAAGCCGAGATTGGTCATTTCAGCAAGATTAGCACCTTTTCCTCCAAGTAACTCCTTCATATTTTTTGCACCTTCTGAAAAATGATAAACTTTTTTCATCATAACATCTCCTAGTGTGATATGGTGTACACTATATATAGTATATAATATGTTATAATTATTGTCAATAGCTAAATACTATGCGTTCTAAAGAAAATATAGTGTCATTGCAGCAGTTGACTTTTTTTTACTTAACATATATAATAAACGTAGCATATATGAAGCGGGGGTATTTGTGGTGAATTTTTCCAAAAGACAATTAAAAATAATATCCATCGTGAAAAACAATGAACCTATCAGTGGTGAGGAGATTGCTAAAAATCTTGGTGTTGCAAAAACAACATTACGAAATGATCTTGCTATTCTGACGATGACAGAGGTTTTAGATGCGAAACCAAAGGTAGGTTATTTTTATTCTGGACAAACAACTCCCCCACTTTTATTTGATAAGCTTTTTCAGACTAATGTTGAATCTTTAATGATGCCGCCAATGATTGTAAAACAAGATATGAGTGTTTATGATGCTATTGTGACATTATTCATGTATGATGTCGGTTCCCTTTATGTAACCGATGATGTCGGCGAATTATCAGGGGTTGTTTCTCGAAAAGATTTGCTACGTGCGACCATCAATAATACGCAAATGGGATCAACCCCTGTGGCAGTGATTATGACAAGAAGTCCCAATATTATTACAGTGAAAAAAGATGCCCGAGTATTAGATGCAGGTTATCTTTTATTACAACATAAAATCGATAGTCTTCCCGTTGTCGATCAAGTAAATAGTTCGAATGTAATTGGTAAAATTACAAAAACAGTTATTACAGAGTACTTTATAAAATCGGGACTAGATATTGAAAGTAATAATTATTAAGGAGCGATTAAGGAGCGATTAGAAATATGTTACAAAATGAGCAAGAAATAATTTTTTATTTGATTTCTGATTCAGTAGGGGAAACAGCGCAAAAAATGTTAGTAGCCACTCTCGTGCAATTCCCAAACATGAACGTAAAAGAAGTTAAAAGGTTTCCCTTTATTGAAGATTTAAACACGCTGCAAGAAATTTTAGAAGAAGCTTTAATTGATCAGGCAATTTTAATTATCACCCTAGTAAATCAGGAATTAATAACAGCAATCACTGAGTTTTGTAGTAAAACAGGGCTTGCTTATGTGGATTACATGAGTCCTTTAATGAATCTAATCGAGGTTAAAACAGGCAATGCACCGTTGCAAAAGCCAGGCGCCTTACATCAATTAAATAAGGAGTATTTTAGTAGAATTGCAGCGATGGAGTTTGCTGTCAAATACGATGATGGTAAAGATCCTAGAGGATATAAAGAGGCAGACTTTATCCTAATTGGAATTTCTAGAACGTCAAAGACACCATTAAGTATGTACTTGGCAAACAAAAATTATAAAGTAGCAAATCTTCCTTTAATTCCAGAGGTTCCTATTCCAAAAGAACTGTTCGAGGTGTCTCCACAAAAACTAATCGGCTTAACGACTAATATCGATACCTTACTTAAAGTACGTAGAACAAGGTTAAAAGCTTTTGGATTAAAAGAAGCATCTAACTATTCAGATGCAACTAGAGTTCAAGAGGAATTAATGTATGCAAATAATATTTTCAAGCAATTAGGAATTATTCCAATCAATGTTAGCGATAAAGCGATTGAAGAAACCGCCATGTTAATTGAAATGGAGAAAAGACCTTCTCAACAAGCGAGAGGAGTAGATATGGTGTGAATTCAAAAGAAAATGATAAAACTCCAATTTTAGCTGAAATTATCAATTTAGAGGCAATTTTAAATTTACCAAAAGGAACCGAACATTTTGTAAGCGATTTGCATGGAGAGTACGAAGCCTTTCAACACATTTTACGGAGCGGATCCGGAAATGTAAAAGAAAAGGTAACTTCTGTTTTTTGTCAGGATTTTAGCCGAGATGAAATAAATGATCTATGCTTTCTCATCTATTACCCAGAAGAAAAACTACAGTTAAAAAAAGTAGAACTTGACCAAAGGTCGTTAAACCAATGGGAAAAGAAAACAATTCAACATCTAGCAAAGATTGTCAGGTTTTCCTCTTCAAAATACACTAGATCCAAAGTTCGAAAAGCTATCCCCGAAAATTTTCAGTATATTCTCGAAGAGCTAATCTATCCCTGCGACGAAAAACACGATAAAGAGGCCTATTATGAACAAATAGTCGATAAAATTATACAGCTGAGTCAAGGAGAAACATTCATCATTCAATTAGGATATCTTATTCAACGCCTTGTCGTTGATCATTTACATGTTGTGGGAGATATTTATGATCGCGGCCCTGCACCAGATAAAATTATGGATGCCTTAATTAAACATCATTCAGTAGATATTCAATGGGGAAATCACGACCTTATTTGGATTGGCGCTTTTTCTGGTTCAACCGCTTGTATGGCAAATGTCATTAGAATATGTGCTAGATATGAAAATTTAGATATCCTTGAGAACCAATATCAGATTAACTTACAACCTCTATATACATTTGCCAATCAACACTATGAACTAAATCCGAGTTTTAATCCAAAAAAAAATCCTTATCTCCTCCATTCTGAGGTAGAGAAGGCTAAAATAAATAAACTTCATCAAGCGATTACAATCATCCAATTTAAGTTGGAAGGACAATTAATAAAAAGGCGTCCTGAATTTGCGATGGATAATCGCCTTTTATTTGAACAGATTGATTTTGATAAGGCCAAAATCACCTTAGATGGAGAAGAATATCCCCTCATAAATCCGTGTTTTTCGACAGTTGATCCCAAAAATCCTTATCACTTAACTCCAGAAGAAGAGCGGGTTGTGAAAGAATTATTATTCTCCTTTCAAGCATCAGAGCAACTTAAAAAACATATAAGTTTTCTCATGAAAAAAGGCTCGCTTTATCTGAAGTATAATGGCAATCTTTTGCTTCATGGATGTATCCCGTTAACAGAGTCAGGAGAACTTAAAGAATTTATGATTAATAAGCACCGCTTAAAAGGCAAGGAATTATTAGATTCCTATGAAGGTTACATCAGAGACTGTTTTCAATCGCCAGATGTATGTGATGATTTTGCAACGGACTTTGTTTGGTATCTATGGTGTGGCGAAAACTCGTCCCTGTTCGGCAAGAAGATCATGACTACTTTTGAACGATACTTTATCGCCGAAAAAATAACCCATCAAGAAATAGCCAACCCTTATTACAAAATGAGAAACCAAGATTCGATTTGTTCTATGATTTTAGCAGAATTTGGTTTATCACCCAATGATGGACACATTATAAATGGGCATACACCTGTGAAAGAAAAATCAGGAGACATTCCAATCAAAGCAAGTGGAAAAATGATTATCATTGATGGCGGATATTCACGAGCCTACCAAAAAACAACGGGCATTGGTGGATATACTCTGTTATTCAACTCCTATGGTCTCAAATTAGTTGCCCATCAGCCATTTATTTCTAAATTAGATGCCATTATGCATAATAAAGATATAGTTTCCATGAGAAGGATTGTTGCGAGGAAGGCAGAGCGAATCAAAGTAAAAGATACAAACATTGGACGACTGTTATTAGAACAATCAGCAAAACTTATGGCGAAACTACACAATGAATTAGAACCAGTAGAATGAATTTGAATTCTATAATTAATTAGAGTATAATTAGATATATGAAATTATTCAAATGGAAGGGTTTGAGAAGATGCATCAGGATATTGATAAAATTTTGTTTTCGCAGGAAGAAATTGAGGCTAAGACGGCTGAGCTTGCCGTGCAACTTAAAACTGAATATGCAGATAAAAAACCAATCTTGCTTGGGCTGTTGAAAGGTTCAATGATGTTCATGGCAGAGTTGATGAAAAAGCTTGACATTGATCTTCAAGTTGATTTTTTGGATGTTTCAAGCTATGAAGGGACTGTTTCGACGGGTGATGTGAGAATTGTTAAGGATTTGGGTATGTCGGTACGTGATCGTCATGTGCTGATTGCTGAGGATATTGTTGATACTGGTCGCACTTTAGAAAAGGTTATTGAGCTTCTTAGAAATCGTGGTGCTAAAACTGTTGAAATGGTAACTTTGCTTGATAAGCCCGAAACTCGCAAGGCACCAATTGCAGCTAAGTATGTCGGATTTATGATTCCAAAGTTATTTGTAGTAGGGTATGGGCTTGATTATAATGAAAAATATCGAAATCTACCTTATATTGGTATTTTGAAAGTATCAGTCTATACATAGAAAATAAGGAGTATCATGATGAAAAAATATGATGTTATAATTGTTGGCGCTGGTCCTGCTGGAATCTTTGCGGCTTATGAGCTATTTAAAAAAAATGCAAGTTTAAAAGTCGCACTGATTGATAAAGGACTAGACATTTATGCCAGAAGATGCCCAATCTTGGAAGAAAAAATCGAAAAGTGCCCGATTAGAAAAGATGGTACATCAGGTTGCTCACCGGCTTGCTCAATAACAAACGGTTTTGGCGGTGCTGGCGCTTTTTCCGATGGAAAATTTAATATTACTCATGAATTTGGTGGCTGGATGACAGATTACTTATCCAATTCTAAAGTGGAAGAATTAATCGAATACGTAGACTCAATTAATTTAGAACACGGCGCAACAACCGAACTCACAGATCCAACTACTGATAAGGTAAGAGAAATCGAAAAACACAGCTATGGTGTTGGATTGAAATTATTGCGAGCAAAAGTTCGCCACCTTGGAACTGAACAAAATTTGGAGATTTTAAAAAGCCTGTACGAGGCAATGTCTGATCATATTGATTACCTCTTTAAAACCGAAGTAGCAGATATCATTGTTCGCAATAACGAGACCTGCGGTGTAACCCTTACCAATGGTGAAATCCTAGAAAGTGGTCAAGTCTTTATTGCACCAGGTAGAGATGGCTCAGGCTGGCTTAAAGATGTTATGAGTTCCCTTGAGATTCCGATGAAAAATCTGCAGGTTGATATCGGTGTTCGAGTCGAGTGTTCTGATATTGTTATGCAAGAGATTAATGAGCACCTTTATGAAGGGAAATTTATTTATCGGACTAGTGTGGGAACAACTGTCCGAACTTTTTGTTCAAACCCGTCAGGGCATGTGGTAGTAGAAAATCATTCAGGAACAATGCTAGCTAATGGACATGCTTATAAAAACCCCGAGTTAGGAAGTTCCAATACAAATTTTGCGCTACTGGTATCTCATGCATTTGATGATCCATTTAACCACCCCAACGAATTTGCCCATGGAGTGTCAAGATTGGCAAATAGACTATCAAATGGCTCGATTATTGTCCAGAAGTATGGTGATATATTAAAAGGTCGGCGCACTACTAGAAAACGATTGCGTGAAGGCTTTGTCGAGCCGACTTTAAAAGAAGCGGTGCCGGGAGATTTAGGTTTAGCATTGCCTTACAATACAATGAAATCTTTGATCGAGATGACGGAAGCGCTCAACCATGTAACCCCGGGAATCGCAGCGGAACATACCCTTTTCTATGGGGTTGAAGCAAAATTTTACTCTGCTCGTCCTGAAGTTAATAATAAGTTTGAAACCAAGGTTAAGGGGTTGTTTGTTGGTGGTGATGGAGCTGGTATGACCCGGGGATTGGCTCAGGCGGGGGCAAGTGGCGTTTGGGTGGCGACGGAAATTTTGCGTCGGTATTGATTATTAAGAGTTCTTTAAATGGGTAAAGGAGCTCTTTTTTTTCTCTTTTTTATTATCAGTCTTATTTTCTTTCTACATTTTTTACAAAGCTAAAAGCCGCTTAAAGCATTGATATTACAATGATTTTTTTATTTTCCAAATTAAATCCTGCTTTAAAATTTCACATAGTTTGAAAGATAAATTGAATTCTTAAAATTCTATTTCATTATAACTTTTTCCCCAAAAGGGAATATATTGCATAAACTTGTTCCCAGCATTTTCGTTAAATGGTTTTACCAAGCCACTTTTAACTGCGAGCATAATTGTTTTTGAAACTAGGGATGATTGCTTATTTGTTAGCCCAAATCTTGTTCTAACCGTCTGATTCGTCATATAATCATCTTCTACAAATAATCTAACAGCATGATAGTAGATAGCATTAAGCCGCTCCCTATCATTCATTTCTATTAAACTTTTTCGTTCAAATAATGTAACAACAGTATTATTTTCTTTAGCTGATATATCTGGCGCTGGCAAATTTTGCAGTTCTAATGTAATAACCATTTTGTCTATCCCACTTCCACGTGATTCGACAAGGTGCATTTTTTTAAATAAATTAGCAAGCTCTTCATTTCTTGAAATAGGTGGTAAATCTAGCAATCTGTTCGGCTCATTAATTGGTGCTCCTGGATTTGTTATTTCAACTCGATTATCAAATATTTCAATAATAGGCCTACTACCGATGACGGAAAAATCTTGATGAACAATTTGATTGGCTATCGCTTCTCGAAGGACTAGTGGTGGATAGTCAGTCTGTTCAATTCTTCTGCCACTAATATCATACACTTCTTCTGAAAGTGGTAAAAGATTTCTAACGAGCTCTAGTAAATGTTCAAACGAAACAACAATTCCACCTGAAAGAGTCGTATCTGAAAATGCCGAAAGTTTATTCTTTCCGTTGTATTTGATAACTCGGATCGCTCGAGAATGCAATTTCTCAAAGTCAGATAAATTTTTTGCGAATGTGTAAGCACCTAGGTTCGTAATGTTATATGTAGAAAGTGACTTTTCTATAATAAAATCATTTTGCATATAAGAAAGGATTTTTTCTTGATCGCTTTTTCCTGGATATTCTAGCATTGTTAGATAGGTGTTTACATCTAATAAGTTAAATATTTCTTCAGTAGAACAGTTTGTTAAAGCAAATTCTCTTTCAAAAGTGCGTGCATCAAATGAACGCCAAAGCTCTCTTTCTTTTTCAGGGTATCCAGATATGTTTTTAATTGATGAGCCACTTCTAATATATCTCTCGCCTTTAAATGTAACAGGTCTGCTTACTGTCATTTGAATAACCAAAACAATGACACGTTGCCCATCTATCTCAAGTTCTTCAAAATTGATGATAATTCTCGGGTCTAGCAGTCTTTCCAGCCAAGAAATGAATGGCTCGCCGCCTACTTTTTTAGATTTCGGATTGAAGGCAGTGCCAATAATTTCTCGCTCATCAGTAACACCCCAAATCATATATGAAAATTGCTTACCCAATAAAGCAGATGAATTTGCCAGTGCTGAGATGTATTTGCCAATTCGCTCAGGTTCCTCGTTGTTTTGTTTATATTCTAAAATTTCCGATTCATTCTGTAATATTAAATCTTGCAATTTTTTTATTTCCATCTTGATTTCCTCCTATTATTTTTGTAAAAACAAAATTCACCAAAAGCACTGGTGTTATAGTGATTTTTTTATTTTCCAAATTAAATCCTATTCGTTAATGATATACTAATTTCTCCATTTTGTCAAATCTATACTTTGAGATGAGCGTTTTTACCATTTTTTATTGACATGCTATATCAAAAATGGTACAATATTCTCCATGTGTGTGAAAGGCAGCCGCTCGCTGTTGTTTGCAGATTTTAGATTAATACCGCGTTTAGCGAAAAGTGCTATTACTCCTCACGGCTGCTGGGGGCGAACGTACATTTAGATAATCTATCCTGTAAATACGGTGATAAGTTCTCCTTGAATGTACATAATAAAATTTAAGGAGGCCAAAATTATGGCACGTTATACAGGTCCATCTTGGAAAATCTCGCGTCGTTTAGGTTTTTCAATTTTAGAAAATGGTAAAGAATTAAACAAGCGACCTTTCCCACCAGGTCAACATGGGCAGGCTCGTACGAAAATAAAAGAGTACGGTTTGCAGTTGCAAGAAAAGCAAAAACTTCGTCACGCTTACGGTTTAGTAGAAAAGCAATTCCTTCGTACATTTAAACGCGCTGGTAAGATGCCAGGTAAGCAAGGTGAAAATCTGATTATTTTACTTGAGTCAAGATTAGATAACTTAGTGTATAGAATGGGTCTAGCTACTACTCGTCGTGGGGCGCGTCAATTAGTAAATCATGGACATATCCAAGTTGATGGAAATCGCGTTGATATCCCATCATACCAAGTAACACCAGGACAAAAAATTGGAGTACAAGAGAAATCGAAAGATCTAGTCATCATCAAAACATCTCTTGAATCAACAGTTAGCCGTTTAGATTTTGTCGACTTCGATGAGAACTCAATGACAGGAACTTATGTAAGGCTTCCTGAACGTTCAGAAGTATTTGGTGATATTTCAGAAAACTTAATAGTAGAATATTACAACCGTTAATCAAAGAATCGGAAGTTACTTCCGATTTTTTTAATATTAATACTAATAATCTTTTAAAATATTTAAACATTTCAAATTTGGGTTCTTGACGAAATCTTTGGATTCTTGACAAAATCGCTTACTCGGAATAGTTTAGAACAGAGTGAAAATTAATTTGCGAAACCTGTTTATATTTAGAAAAACAGGGTACATATTTCGAAAATTTCAAATAAAATTGTAAATTCGTACTACTTATTTATGGCTTTTTCTCCTTTTTTATGGTACAATATGATTTGTTAAAACATTTTCACAAAGAGAGGTCTTACGCGATGAGTATCACGTTATTGAGCAAATTTAGTCAAGCCCCATGAGGTAATAAGAAAAAACTTACCATTTAGTTGATATTTACAATATGCAAAGAATATTATTAATAAAAAGGACTATAAGTAAGAGCTTATAGTTAAAAGGATAATTTCCTTGAAGGGATTGGTAAATATGCATAAGTTTATTTTGAGAAGACTATTTTTGTTAATACCAGTTATGGCTGGTGTTTCTTTTATTATCTTCTCAATGATGCACTTTACGCCTGGCTGTCCGGCGCGTATTTCATTAGGTGAAGCAGCACCAGAGGAAGCAATTGAGCAATTGCGCGATGAGATGGGACTTAATGATGCTTTTCTCATTCAATATGGTCGCTGGTTGGGAAATCTGGTTATAAATCAAGATGTGGGAACATCTATTAGAACAAATCGTGGCGTTGCTGAGGAGATCTTTGATCGTTTTCCTGCAACTTTACAGTTAGCGGGTGCATCTGTTATTGTTGCTATTGCCATTGGTGTGCCAATTGGTATTATATCTGCAACAAGACAATATTCAATATTTGATAATGTATCCATGTTTATAGCATTATTAGGCGTTTCAATGCCAAACTTTTGGCAGGGGATGCTGTTAATTATTGTTTTTGCTGTTCATTTGCGTTGGCTACCCTCGGGTGGTTTGCCAGGTGGAGCAGATAATTTTAGATACTTGATCCTCCCTGCAATTACATTGGGAACAGGTCCAGCAGCAGTGATTGCGCGTATGACGCGTTCAAGTATGTTGGAAGTTATTCGTCAAGATTACATTAAAACTGCACGTGCAAAAGGGCAGACTGAAAGAATTATTACTAATAAGCACGCCCTTAAAAATGCATTGATTCCTATCATTACTGTTGTAGGATTATCATTTGGTATTTTATTAGGTGGTGCAGTCATAACAGAAGCAATCTTCACCATTCCTGGTGTTGGTCGTTTAATGGTGGACTCAATTTCTGCACGAGATTTTCCAGTTGTGCAAGGCGGTGTATTATTTATTGCACTGACATTTAGTGTTGTAAACCTTGCGGTGGATATTCTATATGCTTTTGTAGACCCACGTATTAAATCGCAATACAAGTAATGTACCGTATATAAGGAAAGGAGAAGGTTTACTTATGGCGAAAAATAAAGTAGCAGAACAAACGATTAATGGTAAAGTAGTTAAAAAACGTAGTCAGTGGGGAATGGTATGGCAACGGCTTAAAAGAAATAAAATGGCAATGTTTGGGTTAGGCATAATGGGATTATTGGTTATTATCGCAATTTTTGCACCGATTATTACACCTTATGATTATGATTATCAACAATTATTAAGCAGATTACAAGGCCCAAGTAGCGAGCATTGGTTTGGAACTGACCATTTGGGACGTGATATTTTTACTCGGATCATTTATGGAGCTCGCGTGTCACTGCAAGTAGGACTAATCTCAATTGGAATTGCAACGTTTATTGGTGGTATGCTTGGAGCGGTTGCAGGTTATTTTGGTGGTCATTTTGATACTGCTGTAATGCGCGTTATGGATATTTTACTTGCAATTCCAGGGATCTTACTCGCCATTTCAATTGTTGCTGCATTAGGCCCAGGGATTACAAATGTAATGATTGCAGTAGGTGTTAGCGCGACCCCTGTTGAGGCGCGTGTTATCCGTGCATCAGTTATGCAGGTACGAGATCAGGAATTTGTTGAGGCTGCTAAAGCAGTTGGAACGAGCGATTTACGAATAATTTTTAAGCACATTTTACCAAACGCAATGGCTCAAATTATCGTTCAGGCGACACTTGGTGTTGCAGGTGCAATTTTATCTGCAGCAGGTTTAAGTTTTATTGGACTAGGGATTCAACCACCATCACCAGAATGGGGTGCTATGCTTTCAGAAGGAAGACAACATTTACGAGATTATTGGCATGTTACAACATTCCCAGGTCTTGCAATTATGACTACCATCTTTGGATTGAACTTATTGGGTGATGGATTAAGAGATGCGCTTGATCCAAAATTAAAGAATTAGGAGGTCGCATTGATGAATGTAAAAGAATTATTGGAAATTAAAAATCTTTCTATCGAATACAGTTCAGGTGAGGATGGAATTGTTAAAGCAGTTAATGACATGAGTATTGAAATCGCTGTAGGAGAAACATTAGGTCTTGTTGGTGAAACAGGTGCAGGTAAAACAACAACAGCTTTAGGTATTATGAACTTAATTGAAATGCCTCCTGGAAAAATCACCCAAGGTGAGATTCTCTTTGAAGGTGATGACTTACTAAAGAAAAAGCCAGCTGAATTGCGTAAAATTCGTGGTAATAAAATCTCGATGATTTTCCAGGATCCAATGACGGCTTTAAATCCAGTATTAACTGTTGGCGATCAGATTATTGAAGTGATCCAATTGCACCGTAATGTGAGTAAGAAAGAAGCGATAACACACACGCATGATATGCTTGAACTTGTTGGTATCCCAAGCGAACGATATGTTGATTATCCACATCAATTCAGTGGGGGAATGAAACAGCGTGTCGTTATTGCAATGGCACTTGCGTGTGAACCTGCTTTATTAATAGCAGATGAACCAACAACTGCACTTGATGTAACCATCCAAGCTCAGATTTTAGATTTAATGAGGAAGTTGAAAGATGAATTAGAAACATCAATGTTAATGATAACTCATGACCTTGGTATTGTCGCTGAAGTTTGTGATAAGGTAGCAATTATGTATGCAGGAAACGTTGTTGAATATACGACGACTGAAAATTTATTTACGTCACCATCACACCCTTATACCGTTGGATTGTTTGGATCAATTCCATCAGTAGATACTGATGAATCTCGTTTAAATCCAATCAAAGGTTTAATGCCAGATCCAACGAATTTACCGAGTGGATGTCCATTCCACCCACGTTGTCCAAAAGCAACTGAAAAATGTTCACAGGTTGCACCAGCTAATACTGAAATTGCACCAGGACATTTTGTAAAGTGTTTAGACTTTGAAGCTGAAGGTTTAAACTAATATTAATGGAGGAATCTAATCATGGCTGAAAAACTAATTCGAGTTGAAAATTTAAAAAAATACTTCAGCACTGCGAAAGGGCTGGTTCACGCTGTTGATGACGTTAGTTTTCACATTAATAAGGGTGAAACATTAGGTCTTGTTGGTGAATCTGGCTGTGGCAAGTCAACAACAGGTCGCTTGCTCATCAGACTGCTCGATGCAACTGAAGGTGAGATTTTCTATGATGGAAAAGACATCAATAAATTACGTAAAAAAGAAATGCGCGAGATGCGTAAAGAGATGCAAATTGTATTCCAAGATCCTTATGCATCATTGAATACACGATTATCTGTTTCGGAAATCATTGCCGAACCATTAATTGTAAATAAAATATGTACAACAAAGGCTGAAAGAAATGCACGTATTGAAGAATTAATGGATACCGTAGGTCTTGCTCAAAGGCTTTCTAATTCATACCCTCACGAGCTTGATGGTGGACGACGTCAGCGTATTGGTATTGCGCGTGCTTTAGCGTTAAAGCCTAAATTCATCGTTCTAGATGAGCCAGTATCTGCGCTTGATGTATCTATCCAAGCTCAGATTCTAAACTTAATGGCTGATTTACAAGAGCAGTTTGGATTAACTTACTTATTCATCTCACACGATTTAAGTGTTGTAAAACACGTAAGTGATCGAATTGCTGTTATGTATTTAGGCAAAATAGTTGAACTTGCTGATTATAAAACAATATTTAATGATCCACTCCACCCATATTCACAAGCATTACTCTCTGCAATTCCATTACCCTCGCTTGAGATTAAAAAAGAGCGTATCATTCTGGAAGGAGATGTTCCAAGCCCTATCAACCCTCCAAAAGGTTGTCGTTTCGCTGGACGTTGTCGTCATGTAACTGATAAGTGTTTAGCTGAGGAGCCAGAACTAAAAGATATGGGTGATGATCATTTTGTTGCTTGTCATTATGCTGGTGACTTTAGACTAGGAACTGTTTAAAATTTACGAAAAGATATTTATATTATGAATGTCTTTTTTTTATTGGTATAAGCTGTTGATGAGAGCGCAAAAAAAGACCATGCTAACTTAGCGTGGTCTTTTATAATGCTTTTTTGTTTACTAGCTATTAGTCAACGAAGTAAACGTCTCCAAAGTAATGACTTTGATGAGGCATAACAACAAAATTACGGACGTTTGGTTGCATTGGAACATATACATAAGCGTTTCCTAATAAGACAAATGGAGCTGCTTCAAATAAGTATTCTTGTACTTGAGAATAGTAATCTAATCTTTCTGACTCAACAGTAGTTGAACGTGCACTTACAAGTAATGCATCTAATTCTGGACTATCAATAGCAACTCGGTTAGAAGCTGGATGATATGCTGAATGGAATAGTGGATACAATCCATAATCTGCATCTCCTGTAACAACAACCCAACCTGCCATAAATCCATCAAAATCATTATCATCTAATGCAGCAAGATACGCAGCCCACTCTAATTGATCAATTGATACATCAATGTTTAATGGTTGTAATTGCATTTGGATGATTTCTGCTGCAGCTAAACGGGCAGCATTACCCTGATTCGTTACAATTCGCATTTCAAATCCGTCAACACCTGCCTCAGCCATTAATTCTTGTGCTCTTTCGACATTCTGGTCACGTGTTGGGATATTTGGATCATATCCAAAAACATTCGATGGAACAAATGACGCCAATGGGGTCGCAGTCCCTTCAGTTGAAACTTCTACTATTACAGGAGTCTCTAATGCATAATTGATAGCTTGGCGTACTTCTGGCATTCCTAAATATTCATGATTAAAGTTCATTCCCATATAGTCAAGTGCAAGCCCTTGAGTATATGCTGTATACAAAGATTCATCAGCTAAGACTCTTTCTACATCAGCTGGTCCAGGGTTTAAAGCAATATCAACAGCACCTGTTTCAAGAGCAGCTAAACGGGCACCTGCATCAATAATCATACGCTTTTCAATAACTCTGATATTTGGCATTTCACCTTGATAATCGTTCCATCGTTCTAATGTAATAAAGTCATCAACCACTAACTCAGTAATTTGGTATGGTCCAGTCCCAACTAATTGCTCAGGTTGTGTATCATCTGGAGCAGTATCACCAATCGCATCTGCACTTAAAATTGACGCAGCAGGATGTGCTAAATGCGCTAAAAATGGTGCAAATGGTTCTTCAGTACCAATCCGAATTGTATAATCATCTACAACTTCGACTGTATCTGGATCAATCATTCCTAAGATTGGTGCAACATGAGCAGCTTCAGCTGCACGCTCCATTGTAAATGCAACATCATGTGCAGTCAACGGCGTTCCATTATGGAAGTAAATACCTTGACGCAATGTGAATTCCCAGACGCGTTCGTCAATTTGTTCCCATTCCTCTGCAAGACTAGGATGAATATTTAAATGCTCATCCTGCTCAACAAGTCGGTCAAAAACATGACGATTAACTTGAGATGATGGCATATCATTACTTCCATGTGGATCTCGCGAACCAATGTTACCAGCAATCGCAACAATTAAATCATCTCGGTCACTACCTTCTCCACCTGCTTGGTCATCGCCGTTGTCGTCACCATTGTCATCGCCGTTGTCGTCGCCATTCTCCGCTACACCAGCACCGTTGTCATCAGCATCATTTGCCGAATCATCATCGTCACCACAAGCAACTAATAATAGTGAAAGCATTAGCAATGCTGCCACGAGTAAAAAATTTTTCTTCTTTAACATTTGAATCCTCTCCTTTAATTTACAAATACAGCAAAAACCGTTTTACGATTTAAACTATAATTTGTTTTTGAAGCACCAACCGTTATGTGAACTTATTGGCTAACAGTAATTTACCAGAAATTCAAAGAAATTGCAACCCCTAAATGAGGTTTTTTTATTTTGCCTCAAAATTACCTCAAAATTACCTCAAATTTTAAATGATATTCACGTAAAAATTGGCTTTTTGTAAAAGTTTTTCAAAAATGTATACAATGACTAGAAGTCTGTTTAATAGCTCTAAACTGTTTAAAAAGTGCCTGATAAAAGATGAGAAACAGCGTTGATTTTCTAATTTCCCCAAGAATCATGAGTCATTTTTAAGAACAAGACGAGTTCCTGAACAGGCTTCGAATTGTTACTATCAGAAACTAATGCGAAACTATTCTGCACATATGCTCCACCAAAAAGAGTTTTCTTTAAAAAATCTTGTTAATGGAATTACAAAATAATCTCCATCAACAAGATTCATTTTATTCACCTAATATAACATTGCCTAAATAATGAGTTCCAATTGGATTAGGCGTGAAATTCTGTACAACATTATAGTTAAGGAACACACTTGGTCGTTCTTGTAACATAATCACCCATGGCGCTTCATCACGTAAAATCTCCTGTGCTTCGAAATAATAAGCTAAACGTGCGTCTGTATCAATTGACTCCCTTGCTGAATCAAGTAGTTGATCTACATCTTCATTGGAGAATCTTGTATAATTCCCTGGTGGTCCATGTTGTGATGTATGCAGTAATGGGAATAGACCATAATCCCCATCACCAGTAACAGTTGTCCAACCAAGTAAAAACAGATCTGCATTACCTTCATCAAGAACGTCTAGCATTTGCGCCCATTCGATTGTAACAATATTAGCATCAATATTAATCATTCCTAATTGTTGTTCTACAATTTGAGCAATATTTATACGGTCTTGGCGCTCAGTATTAGCATATAAATCAATGCTAAACCCATCTTCATATCCTGCTTCTGCCATTAATTCTAAGGCACGATCTACATCAAATGGAAACCCTTCGATATTTGGATTATGTCCAAAAACACTGGCTGCAAGTTGTGTTTGTCCAACTGTACCGTGACCTTGATAAATCGCTTCAACTATTGCGTCAACATCAATTGCATAGTTAATAGCTTGACGCACACGGACATCACTTAAGACCTCATGTTCAACATTCATGCCAAGGTATTCGGTACGAAGACCTTCAACCCATTCTAGTCTTAAACCATCTATACCTTCAATGCGTGGAAAATCGTCTGCCTGTGGATTTAAATCCATGTGAACTTCCCCAGTTTCTAATGTCACCACTCGCACAGATGCATCTGCTATAAAACGAAAAGTTAATTGACTAAATGCTGGTAGATCGCGACCCGCTATTGTTCCATGATAATCATCGAATCGTGTCAATACAATACGATCCCCACCAATCCAATCATCCATTTGAAATGGGCCAGTACCAACTGGCATACGGTCAATATTGTTATCTAAATCTTCCGATCCACCTTCAGCTTCAGCAATCTCTAACTCATTTATATTCTTAATACCAGCTGCACTATGCGCCAAATGACTTAAAAAAGGTGCAAATGGCTCTGGCGTTCCCACACGAATCGTCAGCTCGTCTACTACCTCAATTGTATCTGGATCAATCATTCCAACAATCGCTGCAATTTGCGGTGAGTCAGCAGCTCGAAGAAATGTTGCTTCAACATCATATGCTGTCATGCGATCACCATTATGGAAATAAACATTATCATTTAATTGAAACTCCCATACACGATCATCGTATTGTTCCCAGCTATGAGCTAAACCAGGAATAATGTTCATTTGTTCATCTTGCAAAACCAATGTTTCAAAGATTTGACGTGATACTTGAGCAGAACCCATATCATTAGTACCATGAAGATCTAATGTTCTAGCTTCGACGGCAATCGCTGCAATTAGATGATCCAAACCACCGTCTGTATCTAAGTCAGCGCCATTGTCGTCATCATCAGCAGCACCATTATCATCATCAACCTCATCCACTACTTCATCATCCACGTCATTGTCACCATCACCACCATTTGAGTCCGAATCACCATTACCACAAGCGACCATGAATAGTATTAGTGCTAGAAACATTAATGCGAATGAAAACTTCTTCTTAAACATCTTCGATCTCTCCTTTTTTTTAGATTATAACAAAAACCGCAATATACGAAAGATAATCCAAATGCCCCATCGAATAAGGATATTTTCACCAAAGCTAAAAACCGCTTTGGATTGGTCTTAAATTCCCTATTAAAACATATGGTTCACTATTTATATACATATTTCTATACATATTTTGCTTTTATCATACTTGTATAAACGCAGTTTAAGCTATAACTATTTAATTTTATTTAACATCTCACATGAAGCCATGGAGTTGTTAACGTAGTAATATACCAGAAAGTTTCATAAATTACAACCCCTAAATAGGGTATTTCAGATATTGCCTCAAAATTGCCGCAAATTCTAAAACGCTATCCATCAAATAGTGGTGATTTTTAAGAATTTTTGAAACAATTATGATCATTTCAGCTAATTTGAAGAAATCACTTTGAAGTTTGCATTTGAATTAATTCGTTATTTTCTCTTTTAAATCTTTGTCAAAGACACGCGACCTTAGCATCGCAATTTCATGTTTATAAGGAGCTTTCTTTTTACTTTCATCTGCTAATGTTGATACATAAGGTGTTTCTAATATATGCGTAATATGCGAATAACTCGTATGATGAACAATATATTCAAGTGCCTTCCACCCAATTTTACCAAAGCCAATATTCTCATGACGATCTTTTTTTGCACCAACTATATTCTTACTATCATTAATATGGAAAACTGCAATCCGCTCACTACCAACAGCACGATCAAACTCTTCCATAACACCATCAAAATCATTAACAATATCATAACCAGCATCATGCACATGACATGTATCAAAACAAACCTTCAATTTATCACTGAGTTTAACATTATTAATGATATAAGCTAGTTCTTCAAAAGAACGCCCCAACTCTGTTCCCTTCCCTGCCATTGTTTCTAACGCAATCGTGATTTTCATATCTTCATGCAAAACCATATCTAAACCTTCGACAATACGTTCCAATCCAGCTTCTACACCTGCTCCTACATGAGCACCCGGGTGCAATACAATTGTTTTAGCACCCAACGCTTCGGAGCGCCTTACTTCTTCAGCTAAGAAATCAGTAGCAAGCTTGAACGTTGCTGGTTTAATAGTGTTAGCTAAATTAATGATGTACGGTGCGTGAACAATGATCTCATCAATTCCATTTGCCTTCATCAACTCCCAACCAGCTTCAATATTTAATTCTTCAATTGGTTTTCTTCTTGTGTTCTGCGGTGCACCTGTATAGATCATAAAAGAATCCGCTTCATACGATATTGCTTCTTCTACTGCGCCCGCTAACATTTTTTTACCTGACATCCCTACATGCGATCCTATTTTCATTTGTTTGACCCTCCAAAAATTTAAAGTAAAATTTTTAAAATTTTGTATTGACATCTCAAGTTTTGCATATTATAATGAATATATATATTCCGGCGCCACCTGCTCGCAGTTGGTGTGTCAAGAAAAAAACTCGTCCGCTGTAGCGCCTGGGTTTTCCAGCCAACTTATTGTTGGCTGTTTTTGATTTGTCGAAATTTATTTGTATACCGAATTATACTTCTGGTTGTAGATAAAAAGAGACATCGATCGTGCACGGATGAGAGCGCCATTACTTTTTTCTGCTCAAATGTGCCCTCAGTCCTTTCGCTTCCGTCGCTCCTGCCGACGAACCTTATCCATCTCAAATTTCATCTTCTTCTTGTATCCTGGTGAAACTCTCTTCGGCTTGCGGACTTTTGCCTTCGCTATCTTATCAATCTCGTTCTCATGTTTGATCCGCGACACACGGCGATTCCGTTGGTTAGCATCCACTAATGCCCCTGACTTATCGAACTCTTTATATGCAAATGTAATTCCACGGGCTTCGAGTTGTAACAAAGCCTCTTCTTCTCCTGTATCAAAGAGCGTTATGGCAACACCACCCAATGAACCTCGTGCTGTTCGTCCGGTGCGGTGGATATAAAACTCCAAGTCCGCCGGCAATTCAAAGTTAATCACATGGCTAATCCCTTCGATGTCAATGCCGCGAGCTGCAATATCAGTTGCTACAATATACTGAAATTCTAAATTACGGATCCGATTCATCATTTGGCGACGTTTACGAGGGTCTAAATCTCCATGAATCTCTCCAACTTTAAAGCCTGCAGCTGTTAGTTCACGGGAAATTTCAGCAGCAGTCTTTTTTGTATTGGCAAACACTAGAGCTAGGTAAGGGTTCAAAGCGGTGAGCACTTTCTTTAGAACCTCAATCCTTGGGCGATGCTTTGTTGGGTAGAGAATGTGTTCTATTTTAACAGCTGTTTGCTGGCGTGGTGAGATGTGAATATGCTGTGGCTGCTGCATATATTTCTTTAAAAATGGCTTTAGCCCAACTGGAATCGTCGCCGAAAAAACCATCATTTGGAGGTTTTTAGCCATTGTACCGGCAATCTGATCGATATCTTCTAAAAATCCCGCTTCAAGGGTCATATCAGC
>Ga0123355_10001096_pt1 | contig 37400 bp, 50 predicted proteins | sample TergutEmb28metaG_3_FD_89872 | JGI IMG/M metagenome (GOLD analysis project Ga0123355, IMG submission 89872) | Embiratermes neotenicus P1 segment gut microbial communities from Petit-Saut dam, French Guiana - Emb289 P1 | ecosystem: Host-associated > Arthropoda: Insects > Digestive system > Gut ...
ACTTTTTCTTTCAAGCCGTTGTTTGTTCAATGGCTTGTTTGCCGTTCACTTTTTTCTTCCTAAAAATTTTTCACATTGAAAAATTTTCTTGATAAAAGGCTTGACTTTTATTTACAGGACTCCATATATTGTGCTTTGCGGGTTGAATAGTAGCAATGGTTATTTATTTCAATCCATGCCATTTCGCTACCTACTACTACTGACAAATTGAAATATTTATTCAATGGAATTTCGGCATAAAAATCATGTTTTGTTGATTCTTCCTTGCCTGTAAATATATCTTGTCGCCTCATTCCGTTACCTGATTCGTTCGGAGCATGTGAAAAATGGACAAAGCCTTTGCCCATTATTACGTTGAAGTTAGTTGCATCTGCTTTTAGCGTTAAATTAACACGAAAAGGAATATTAAATTTTTGGGGAATGAACGCACGACCACAATTTTTATCAAGCGGTTTAGGACACGTTAGGCTAAGCTCACCATTGATTACACTTAGTTCTGTCTTATTGCCTCGTGGTGTTAATGACTCTAATGAAATATTATGTGTTTTCAAATTTTACGCCTCCGATTTTATGATGTGCTTGATAATTTATCGCAATTATACTGGATGTTGTGTAGTTGTATCGCCTCCACCGTCCAAACGCCCGGTTTTGCGATACCTTTGATACAATGACATAGAGCCTTGATTAGCCTATATTCTCGGCTTTCTTCTTTGCAAGAGTATGCTTTCTACATAAATCCACATCATAAAACTGTATGCGTGCGAAAATATCTAGCTATCGTTTGCACCCTTTGTGCGGCACTTGAACACGAAACCAGAACCTTAACACGATTGTGCAGGTTTCGTGTTAAGGTTCTGGTCACTAATAAAATACTTGTTTGATAGGTTAAGCAAGATCGCAAGTGAATTTGTAGTGGCTTTTCGCCATGCCTTGCTTAAGATAAAATTTATGGCTCTTCTCCCTTGTAAGATTGCAGCAAACTTCTATTTGCAAACAATCATTTGCACGAGCAATCCTAACCAATTCATCAAATAGGACTGTTCCAAGGCCTAGCCCTTGTTGCTCTGTTGAAATAACAATCTCTTGTATTTCAGCTATATTAGCACAATGATGGAGTAAGCATTGGATATGAAGGCTTGCAAATCCAATAAGATTCGAGCCATCTACTGCTAAAATGTAATGAATATTTTTATTGTTTATGTTGATTTTATATATTTGTGAAAAATCGTTTTTATCCAAAATATTATTTTCAAGTTGACACAAAAGGTCATAAACATTATCCATGTGGTTGATAGTTGCTTTTATAATTTTCATAAATACACCGCCAAGCATAAATTTTCTTTGCAATGCCTTGCCACAATTATAGCATAGTTACGTGCACTATATATATCAAATAAAAAGACGTTTGATATTGTAAGATTGTATCAACCTCGCCATTCAAACCCCCGTATTGATGGCGACTTTGATACAATTGCCAGATGCTTTGGAATGCTTAATTTCTGGGACTTTAGCTTGCGTATCGTTTGTATTGCATAAAATTAGCAAGCACATGCAGCACTTTTCATCCAATATCTATTTTATCAATGCACCCATAACGTTAATTGAACACGATACTCCCAACTAAAACACGTTTCTTAGATTCGTGTGTCGGTTACTCTACGCTCTATATCATACCCCACCAGCTAACCCAGCGAGCAGCCTCTGGCTCCAACCCCAATTCGAGTGTTTTTTCCATTATAATATTCTGCTCACTTCGCCAATCAGGATTATCTATGACATTTTTAGCAATGTGAAATTCATTACCATGCATGGGCATTTCCCGTAAGTCAATACGACCAAAATCTATCTCCGGTAAACAATTAAATAAAAGGATATACTCCTTATAACATTTATATACTTCCTCTAATTGGTACAATCTTGTTTGCCAGTCTGTAGTCTCAGACAATAATTTGAAATTATATCCTAAGCTCGAAATTTTCGATGGCAGTCTACTGAACGCCCAGCTCAGATGTTTGCGGAAGGGATAATATTCACGACTGATAATAAAGCCTATTTCGAGCAATGCTTTAACCGCATCACCAAGCGGAATGAAAGCATCTACATAGTGCTTGCGGTCTATGCACCTGTTTAGCTCTTGCATTCCGTCACTCACGAAATTCTCAATTTTTTCAAGCAAGGCTTTCTTCCAAATAATCTCCGGCATTTTCTCTGGAGCCGTCATTTTACGGAGTTTGCCTAGTCGATCTTGCGGGTCATACCAAATTGGCTGATTGTGCAAAGTAAATAGTCCAAATAATGAATCAAAGGCAACCTCATTCCATGGGATATCGCCGCCCGCAAGAATCTTTTCTCCCTTGCCATCAAGTATCCATGATAGAGGGAATACCTGGATTCCTGAGCAACCTTGTTGCCACAAGTTATTTTCAGCCAAGCATTTGTCTAGGTTTATTTGCAACATGCCATTCTTTTTCCAAATATCATCAGGTAGCCAAATTGCCGCCTCTACATCTGAAAATTCGTCATCAATACCTAAGCCTACAGAACCTTGTATTTGAAAACTCATTTCGTGCAAAACATCAGAATGTTTATCATTAATCATTGGCATTATTATTTTTTCAAAAAAATTTTTGCTCTTTTCCTTCATAATGTTATAGCCCTTCCTGCATCATACATGTTTTGACAGAATACTATTTACTGATTTCGCCCATAAATTATAGCATAACGTAAGGAAAAAGTGCGTTTGTGTGCGCGTTTTTGGAGACTAATTTCTTAGCAGATTAAAAGGGTGCGTGTTCGCACCCTTTGTTGTATCAACACTTGCTTTAAGTGCGATTGTATCAACCTCACCATCCAAACCCCCGTTTCGTGCAGACCAATTTCCTAACACAATACAAAAATTCAGTTGGTGACAAAACGTCACCAACTGAATTTTGATTTTCGCTAAGAAATTGGCCTGGCGCGAAACGCGCAAGCAAGCGCGCTTAGTTTACTACTTCTTCCAAATCAAACTACTATCAATATCCGCAATAGTATGGCAACAAGTACGCGCCATAAACCCTGCAAGTTCAACATTGTATTGCAAAATCTTTTCCTTAACACCCTCTGCGGCCTTTTCTGTCAGCGGCCCCATTAGTGGCTTGCCTACAGACACCGCGTCTGCACCCAGTGCCAATGCCTTAAACGCGTCTGCGCCGCCTAAAACACCACAGTCTACAAAAATTTTCATGCGTCCTGCCACGGCCTCAACAATTTTTGGCAAAATCATAAGAGGCGGCACGGCGAATGGCATAATGCCCGCGTGGTGGGACACTACAATACCCTGCACGCCAGCTTCTATGCACTTTAGCGCGTCTTGCACGCTTAACACGCCTTTGATAACAAATGGCAATTTAGTATGCGCCACAAATTTTTTCAACTGCTCCAGCGTTTTGCCTGTCATTTGCTCTTCGCCGATAACGTCGTACTCGCCGCGCCAGGTAAAACCATGGTCGAAGTCCATGCCCACGGCAAAACAGCCGCATTCTTCCGCATGGGCAATTTGGCGATAGATTTTGTCGTTGTCGGCATATGTTTTGATAATTTTAATTACCCTAGCACCCGATTTGCCGATGCGCTCCATTTCCTCATCTTCGCCCATGCCCACAAATGCTATGGCGTTGGCTTCTTTTGCGCCGCGTGCCATTTCGGCCAGCCCTTCTGGGTGGCAACCGTTCAAATGGGAAAGCGCGGCCGTTGTAATTGGTGTGTCAAATGTTTCGCCCCATATGGTGATTTTTGTGTCAGGCAAAACCGCGTCGATATGACGCATTTCGATTAGTAGGGAGTCATAATAATCCCTGGTGATTTGGTTGGAATTCCATGGTTCGTGGTTCGACATTTTGCTTCCTCCTTGTGATTGGCTGCGATTTTCTTTCGCAGCAATGCTAAAGTATTTGGCCGCGATTCTCTTTCGCAGCAATGCTAAATGTGTTCTAGCCCGCGGGCGTAGTATTCTACACGAGCGTCCAGCTCGGTATAGTCGATGTAACCGTCTTCCATGAAGCGTCTGACCGTTGGCATGTCAGGGATACCAGCGCGGCCGCCAATGCGTGTGCATTTTATTGCCGCCACGGCATTTGCCAGGCGCGCGGCTTCCTGGGGCGTTTTGCCTTGCACTAACCCAGCAACAAACGCGCCGTGGAACACATCGCCCGCGCCCACGGTGTCCACAACTTCCACTTTGTAACCAGGCACTTGGAAGAACCCGTCGGCACTAACGCCAACGCAGCCTTTATCGCCCAACGTGAACATAGCAATTTCCGGCCCTTTTTCCATAATTGCGCGACAGTTTTCTTCATATGAAGCACTGTCCCCGTACAGCTTCTCATAAAAATAGCTAGAGCCTACAAACACATCAATTTTCGGCAACATATCCATAATGCTTTCGCTATAACCGTCCGCGTCTATGAACACTTTCGTGCCCGCACCACGCGCGATATCCGCCGCGTGGTTTACAACCGCGTCCGCCGCGCAGATGAACAGATACTCCGCCGCGCGTATTTTTTCCGCGTCCATTTCATCTGCCGTATGCCGCGGCGTAGTGCCCAACCTATGCAAAATCGTGCGGCTACCCTTCTCCGCCTCGCTTAACACAACCGACATAGACGAAGTCTCGCCCTGCGAAACCCGCATACTTGTCGTATCAATGCCATGCTTCTTAAAATCGGCAATAATAAACTTACCAAAAATATCGTCGCCCACCGCGCCCAGCATAGCACACCGCACGCCAAGCCTAGCAGTGGCCACAATCCCACTGGCGACCTTACCGCCGCCCTGCCAACTCGTCTGATTTATACTCTCACCAAAGTCCGGCTTCGGGAATTTCGGCAGTGCAACATTTACATCCATACACGGCATATCTATGCCTACAACTTTGTACATATAATTTTCCTTTCTATTTTGCAGGGGCTTCGCCCCCGCACCCCCACCCGCTTTTTGAAAAAAGCGGGGCAAAAACTTTAATATGAAAAGCGCGTACGCGCTTTTCGGGATTTGCACTATGTTTAGCTAGTGCGTAATGATGGGGTGCAGGGGACGCGTCCCCTGCCAGGGGTATTGGGGACAGAGTCCCCAAGGTCTTATAGTGAAAATTTGTTGGGGTTTAATAGGCGTATTTTGCTTCGTAGAAATTCGATTACTGGCTCTTCGACTGCGTTGGCTAGGCCGTAGGCGTCGCCTTTGGTCATGGCTTTTTCTAGTTCGTTGCGGTAGGCGCGGAAGTATTCTGTGGCTAGGTTGTATTTGCTTATGCCTAGGCGCACGGTCTCTTGCATTTGGTCGTCTGGTATGTCGGAGCTGCCGTGTAGCACTAAGGGTAGGTCTAGGGCTTTTCGCAGGGCTTTTATGCGGTCGAAGTCTAGTGCCGGGGTTTGTACGTATGGTCCGTGGGCGTTTCCTACGGCTATGGCTAATGCGTCGCAGTTTGTTTTTGCTACAAAATCTTGGGCTTGGGCGGGGTCGGTGTATAGGTCTGAGTTGGTTATGTCGTCTAGGCTTGCGCCGCTACCTACGCGGCCAAGTTCGGCTTCAACGTCTACGTCGAAGACTAGAGCGGCGCGTTTTACTGCCGCGGTTAGGGCTACGTTTTCTTCGTATGGTAGTGACGAACCGTCTACCATAACGGAGGGGAAACCGTCGCGGATACCGCTAACGGCTACGTCGTAGCTGGTGGAATGGTCTAGGTGCACGGCTACTGATACGGTTGCTTCTTCTGCTAGGGTGATGGCAATTTCCGATATTATTGCCTGGGGAATGAAGCCGTTGAAACCTGGGTAAAACTGTACGATGATGGGCATTTTTTCGCGCTCGGCGGCTTGGATTGCCCACTTTACTGTCTCGTAGTTGAATGTGTTGGCGGCTAGCACGCCGTACCCGTTTTCGGTGGCGTGGGTTAGAATTGTTTTTAATTTTGCTAGTGGCATGGGATTGCTCCTTTTTATTGATATATTTTGCCGGTGCGGTATTCTTCCCAGCCTTTTTCGAACCAGATGTCGTCGGTTGGGATGGGGCGCACGGGTTGGAAATTTGTTTTGGCTGTACAGGTTTTGTCGCAGTAGGTGGTAACGGGTGCTACCGCGTGGTGAACAGTGTCTATGCTGTATGAGAAGGAAAGGGCTGGGTGCTCGAATTTGTGTGTGCCGTTTTCTTCTATTATAAGATACGAGCCGCGGCTTTTGCCGCCTGCTTGTACGTAGGTTAGCATGGAGTGTAGATATGTGAATTGGGTTACTAGCATGTCGTAGTTGCGGAAGATTTCTGAACGAGAGCCTGGGTGGGGCTGCTGCCAAAAGGTTTGTAGTGTGGATTGTATTTCATGTAGGCAGGTTTCCAGGTCTTGACGAGTGCGTAGGAACGCGGCGGATTTTGTCATTAGCTTTTGGTGGTAAATATGCGGGACGCCGAGGGCGGCGTCCCCTACGGGGGCATTGCACGGTTTATTTGTACTTGCTGCAATCTGCTTTTCAGCCTTTCGCGAAAACTCACCCTGCTCCAACGGCGGGTGATTACGACGGTTTACAATATACTCTGCGGCACGCACGCCGCCTGTCTGCGTAGAGTTTAACGCGCTACCCCCAGGCCTGTACACCCCTAGTGTACCGCAAACTTCTCCCACTGGGAAGAAACCGCGCAAATTACTCTGCCACCAAATATCTGCATCCAGGCCGCCATTATTATGCTGGGCGCACATATCAATTTCCAAGTACTCGCGGGTTATGTCTATTCCGTTATCGGCGTAAAGCTGGATTGCTAACGGGTTCATCTTTTGCAGCCGCTCGATTGGTGTGCCGAAAAGCGCGTCGGAGTTTTTCAAATACGTATGTGCTTCTTCGCCCAGCGTCTCGAAAATATCGCCGCTGTCAGGGTGTGTCGGATTTTTTGTAAAATCCATAAATACCCGGCGGCCTTTTATTTGCGTTTCGATATACACCAAAATATCAATGGCAGAAGAGCCGAAATCCGCAATTTTGCGCGGGTCAAAGGGCCATTGGTAGCCTTTTAGGAAAACCGCGTCGTTCATTTTTCCTGTTGAAGGGTAATAATCACATAGGAAGTCCTGCTCGTCGTTCATGTTTTGGTCGGTGGAGACATATCGTGGCAGCACTTGTTGATACGTGCCAGACACATTCCAGCGGAACTTAGTGGACGCAAGGCCGTACTGCCATTCGCCTAGGTTGATGCCCGCCACGCCTGCGGCCAGCGCAACGCCCGTGCCGCCAAACTGGCTGGGCGGGAACACGGATTTATCATACACGCAAGCGGGCCCGCCTGTGCAGTAGATGATATTCGTGCAGTTGAATGCCACAAAATCGTCAGCGTCGGTCAAGCACAAAAGGCCAATAACCTCGCCCTCGTCCTGCAAAATGGAAATTACCTGGTGTCCGTCAAAAATGGCAACGCCCTTATCTTCCACCTGTTTTTGCAAGCACTCCGTCATGTATTTAGAGGTATATGGCCCGGCAGAACTTGCGCGACGAAAAGGGTCGTGGTCGGTTTTGTAGCCAATGTGCTGGCCGTATTTATCAGTTGGGAAAGGCACGCCAATGCGGGCTAGGTTGTAAAAATTGCTATGGGAAAGCGCGGCTTCGATAAGCGCGATATCGCCATGCATCCCGCCACCGTCGAACAGGGTTTTTGCCATGTTGTATGGGCTGTCGGCATCGCCGCTGGTGGATTGTTTGTAGAATGTTTGCTTATCACTGCCTGTGTTGCGGGACGTGCCGGAGTTTAAGGCCTCGGTTACAATGGCTATATTGGTCTGGCCTTTTTCGTGTAGAATATTGGCGGCGTTAAATGCCGCCGCGCCGCTGCCTACAATTATTGTTTGGAATGCTGTGATGCTCATTATATCCTCCTCGCGAAATTCAGTTGGTGACAATCTGTTACCAACTGAATTATTGTCACTCAATGCGTCCGCTGTGCAAACTTTTGCGGGGTAATATGGGCTAGTGGAAGTTTAACCACCCCGCCCTGCGGGCACCCCTCCAAAGGAGGGGAATTGCACCGGCCAAAATTCCCCTCCCTTGGAGGGGCATACCCCTGCGAAGCAGGTGCGCGTAGCGCAGGCCGCCCGGCCAGCAAGCGTAGCTTGCGAGAGGGTGGCGGCGTAGCCGTCGGGGTGGTTAGCCTCGCACGCAACTACAACCGCCGGATATGAAACCCGCCGTCTACATTTATTACATCCCCTGTGGAAAAAGCAAATTCATCGCGGCAGAGGAGTTTCACTACTCCCGCCACATCTTCCGGTTTGCCCCACCGCTTTATAGGCGAAAGTCCTTCTGCTATCAATTTATCATACTTCTCTGCCACGCCAGCAGTCATATCCGTTTGTATCACACCAGGGCGGACTTCAAATACATGAATGCCTTCCTCTGCCAAGCGGTCGGCAAACAGGGCACGCACCATAGATAGTGCGGCCTTGGAAATGCAATATTCCCCTCGGTTAGTAGAAGATGTGTACGCCGAAATGGATGATATGAAAATAATCCTGCCGTCGGTGATGTTGGCCTGCACCATGTGGTTGGCCACTAACTGCGACAGGAAAAACGCGCCTTTTAGGTTAACGTTAAGTACGTGGTCGAAACTTTCTTCCGTCATTTCCAGCAGGTCGGTGCGGTTGGCTGGGGCTACACCGGCGTTGTTTATTAGTATGTCTATGCGGCCGAAGTGGGCAATTGTTTCTGTTACAAGATTTTCTCTGGCCTGTTTTTGAGAAATGTCGGACTGTACGTATAGCGCATTTGCTGGCAGACTCTGCGCCTCTTTTCCACGCCCTGTAATTACTATGTTGTAGCCCTCTGCAGACAGCGTTTGCGCAATGGCAAGGCCAATGCCCCGTGTGCCGCCGGTTATGATTGCTGTTTTTTTCATGGTGTTAGCGTCCCTTTCGATTTGCGGGACGCCGAAGGCGGCGTCCCCTACATGGCAATGGCGCGGATATGTGTCGCGGTACAACTGCAAATACGCCTCGGCATCACGCACTACACAGCCGCATGTTCCCGCATCGCGTTTGAGGAAGCTGCATTTACTGCACGACACACATACGCGGCTTGAGTCAATCTGCCCCGTGGCAATATCATTATAAATATCTGGATAAGACAAAATTTGCCGCCCGAAACCTATCATCGCGGCTTTGCCTTCTTCCAATACTGCGGCGGCAATGTGCGGCGAAAATCGGCGAAACCAGGAATAGCCCACCCCAACAATTTTGGCGGCGGGCACAGCAGACTGCAAATCTGCGGCGGATTTTATCAGACGATATGCGCCTAGAAGCGGGTGCTCCGGCGGCGGGTATGCGCCCAGGTCGTAGGGGCGGTTAATGTGGGGGATAAAGTACGGGTTGCCCATGGTTATGCTAACCAGCTCTACACCACGGGCTACCATGGCCTTTGTTAGTTCAATTGGCTCGGTTAGGTCGGGTTCTGTTGCGCCGGGGGAAGCCATGCCAAAGCCGTGGTACTGTGGCAGTGCATCAAAAATATTTATTCGGCTGGCTATAATAAATTTCGGGTTAGGGATAGCGGCGCGTATTTCATCTATTATTTGAAGCATCAGTTTTGTGCGGTTGGTGAAACTGCCGCCGTATTCACCCTGGCGCGTGCGGCATGATAGTAGTTCATGCAAGAGATAGCCGTGGCAGGCCTTTACATCAACACCATCGAAGCCCGCTTCATATGCCAGTTTTGCGGCCTTTACAAATTGCGCCACTAGCCCTTGCAAGTATTCGTCCGTTACTATCGGATATGTTTCGTCTATGTTAAATCGCGCGTCCAGCTCTGGGATATGACTGGCGATAATTGGCGCGTGTTTGCCTTGGGGTTTGCTATAGCGACCGCTGTGGTTTAGTTGCATTACTATGATTGGTTTCGCGGTAGCCGCTTCGTGAGTTTTTTGCACAAGTTCCTTGAAACCGGGCAAAGTTTGCTCATTTATCCAAAGCTGGCCTGGGTTACTGCGGCCTTCGTCACAAATGCTTACGGCTTCTACCCAAATTAGGCCAAAGCCGCCTGCGGCCACACGCTGATATTTGCGGAACGTTAGTGGCCCAGGCGCACCGCTTTTTATGCCTATGCTTATTGCGTCGCCGCCTTCCATTGGGTGGGCGCAAACGGAGTTTGGGATGGCGTGATTTTTTAACTGTACAGGTTTTTGCAAAGCGTCGAAGGATGTTGCACAATTTAGGGCTATGTTGTGATTTTTTATGTCTTGTTGCAGGTCTTGCAGGGTTTTATAGTTAAAATTGTTGGACATGGGCGAGTCCTCCTGCTACTTTTTCTACTATTATACCAGCCCATGTAAAACAATTCTATAGCAATTCCATCTCACATCGACACTGTCTATCGCATGAAAGTGGAGTCGAGGTGCGAGCACTACAGTCCGTCATTCCGGGCTTGACCCGGAATCTAAACCTGTAATTTCGTAAAAATGAGACACAATTCAACCTTAGATTGCGGGTCAAGCCCCATACGTGCCAACTTAATGGAATTGCACAAAAAATCAGGCGACGCACTGCACCATAGACTGTCATTGCGGCCTCCGAGCCGCAATCTAAATCTGCATTTTGGTATGCTTTTCTCACATTTGCAGTTTCGATTCCGGCTCGGGGGCCGGAATGACGAGCTGAGGTATGGTGCACCGCCCGCAAATTCGATTCACGTGCGTCTCACATCGGCACTTGACATCTGAATATGCTCCATATATAATCCATTCGGAATTAAAATCCCATGCAAACGCATTTCAAAAATTCAGTTGGTAACGTTTTGTCACCAACTGAATTTTTGGTATGCATTTAAGAAAAAGGAGAAAACCCCATGAAAACAGAAAAAGTATGCGTAAACCTAACCCCAACGGAGCTAGGTCAAATCGACCTACTAATAGAGCGCGGCCTATACGACAGCCGTTCCGACTTTATGCGCACGGCAGCCCGTAGGCAACTAGAGGGCTATGCCGCAGACATTCAGCAGTTTTTAGAGCCTACCAACCTACAGTCAGACGAAAAAATCGGCCTAATGTGGTCACTTGGCATATCCGGCCTTACAAAAAGTCAAATTACCGAACTAATTGCCAAGGGCAACAAAGTACACATTCGTTCCATCGGTCTGTTTACCGTGTCCAGTAAAGCAACGGTAGAGGAAATCCACCAGGTAGTGGACTCCTGCAAAGTGTATGGCAAGCTGGTGGCCAACCCCGAAATAAAAGCCGCGTTACAAGAAATAGAAGAGAGCAGGAACTAAATGACAACTCTAACCCTTGCCATCTCTGGCATGACCTGCGCCGCGTGCGCCCGCAATATCGAGCGTGTCACAAAAAAATTGGAGGGCGTGGCAACAGCTCAAGTCAACTACGCGGCAGAAAAACTCAACCTGGAATTTGACGAAAACACCATTTCATACGAAAAAATCGAAGCCGCTGTCACACGCGCTGGTTTCACCCTACATCAGCCCCAAGAAGCGGCAGAGCAAAAGGCTACGGAAATCGACAAACAGTGGTTCACCTTCAAATGGTCGCTGATAATCACAACCCCACTGTTCATCTTCTCTATGCTGCCCATGATTTTCTACACGCTAAATTGGCAGGTTATCCCCCACGATTGGGACCCAATGATGTTCCCCCACTACAACGGGCTGGTGCAACTTATCGCCACATTGCCAGTCATGTGGCTCAACCGCAACATTTTCAAGCGCGGGTTTACCAACTTCTTCACAGGCGCGGCCAATATGGACTCGCTAATTGCCAAAGGCACTATGGTGGCCTTTCTTTTTAGCCTGTACATTACGGTGGAGAATTTCTTCCTTTTTGGTACATCTTTGCACATTACCATGGAAGAGTTAGTCTTTATGGGGCGTAATCAGTTTTATTTTGAAACAGTTGCCGTTATTTTAACGCTTATTGTACTAGGCAAATATCTGGAGGCGAAAACCAAAGGCGGCACAAGCGAGGCTATTCGCAAGCTAATGGACCTTTCCCCCAAAACCGCCACGATTGAACGGGATGGCGAAGAGCTAACCGTGCCCGTGGAAGAAGTGCTGGTGGGCGATATAATCTTAGTGCGCCCAGGCGAAAAAATGCCAGTAGACGGCGTGGTAACAAGCGGCGCGACAAGCGTAGATGAGTCCATGCTAACGGGCGAAAGCCTGGCCGTAACCAAAGCAGCCGGAGACGCAATAATTGGCGCAAGCCTAAACAAAAACGGCTCTATAAAATATGAAGCAACGAAAATAGGCAAAGATACCGTGCTTGCGCAAATTGTTAAGCTGGTGGAAGACGCGCAAAACTCCAAAGCCACTATTGCGCGGGTTGCGGATATAATTTCCGGCTACTTCGCATATGCGGTGCTTGCCGTGGCAATTATAGCGGGGGCGGCTTGGCTTATCGCGGGGTATGATTTTGTTTTTGCCATGGTGATTGTTGTTTCCATTTTAGTAATTGCCTGCCCATGCGCGCTTGGGCTTGCTACACCAACGGCTATTATGGTTGGCACTGGTAAGGGTGCGGAGAATGGGATACTTATAAAAGGCGGTGAGTCGCTGGAAACAGCCCATAAAATTTCCACCGTTGTACTGGACAAAACAGGCACAGTAACGGAAGGCAAGCCTTTTGTTACGGATATAATATCAACGGATTTTGACCGCAACGATATTTTATTGCTGGCCGCGGCGGCGGAAAAGCAGTCAGAGCATCCGCTGGGCGAAGCAATATATTCCCACGGTGTGGCGGAGTTTGGCGAACTACCAGAGGTTATTGCATTCAATTCGATAACAGGCCAAGGGATTGAAGCAAAAATTCAGTTACAAGATAATGAATATCACAATGTTCTACTGGGCAACCGTGCCTTAATGGACGCGCAAGGCATAGATATTTCTTCATATGAAGAAGCCGCCCTGGAATTAGCCCAAGATGGTAAAACCCCTATGTACATGGCAATCAACCGCAAAGCCGCGGCCATTATTGCCGTAGCAGATAAAATAAAACCCACCAGCCACGCCGCAATCCAGCGGCTAAAACAGATGGGCATAAATGTTGTAATGCTAACCGGCGACAACCACCGCACCGCACAGGCCATAGCCCGCGAAGCTGGGATAACCGACGTAATTGCGGAGGTTCTCCCACATGAAAAAGCAGCCGTTATTGAGAAATTGCAGACTGGCAGAGGAAACAACAGCCTGTTACCAATACCGACAGCAGAACTTGTAGGGGACGCCGCCCTCGGCGTCCCACCTGCTACCCCCGCGCTTCACATAAAAGGCAAAAAAATCGCCATGGTAGGCGACGGAATAAACGACGCACCCGCTCTTGCCCAAGCAGACATCGGCATTGCCATAGGCAGCGGCACAGATGTGGCGATTGAGTCGGCAGAAATTGTGCTGATGAGCGGAGACTTACAAGGCGTAGCAGACGCAATATATCTAAGCCGCCGCACAATGCGGAATATTCGGCAAAACCTATTTTGGGCATTTTCCTACAACATTGCGGGAGTACCCATTGCGGCGGGGCTTTTGTACCTCTTCGGTGGGCCGCTACTTAACCCAATGATTGCGGCGATTGCCATGAGTTTCAGTTCGGTGTCGGTACTGCTTAACGTACTCCGCATAAAGCGGCTGAACTTTTCTATTACTCCGTACGTGAGCAGTAAGAAACAAAGCACATGATTTTCCGCGCAGATGCGAAGCCGCAATAACCGCGGCGTACCAGCGGTTATTGCGGCAAATGCAGAAAAATACACAAACAGCAATGCAGATTAAACCCCAGCCATATATAATCTTTTTAGGAGGGAAGTAAATGTTTAATCACTTGTTGTTAGCACTTGCTGCCTATATCGATGTTAGTCCTTTTAATGGGCTTTTTCCAGGGAATGGCCCAGTTACCGGTGATGACGACGAAGAGAACTAAACGAAAATGTAAGCAAGTGGGGATTGTAGCACAGCTGATACAGCAAATGCTACAGTCCTTTTTCAATTTATAGAAAGGTGAATCTTTTATGAATAACAATAAAGATATTTTACTAGCTGCGTACAACAAACTAGATTCTTCTGATTCCCCAGGTATCCGAAAACTTATAAAAGAAATAGCGTCCTATACAAATACACATGGTGAGGATACAGACCTTCTGCTATTAACGCAGTTATTAACATTAAGGCTGGAAGAAATCAATTCTCGAAGCATTACAAAATGCCGCAACTGGGCAATTCCTATTATCGAAACACTGGAAAACAACACACCTTGGAATATGCATAAAATAGCATTTCTATCCTATGTAGTTTGTTATGCACCTTACAAAAAAGCCATACAACTTGCAACCGAAGCAATACAGCAACTAGATACACTGCACCATAATGAGAAATCATGTAAGTCATACAAGGGCATAATATATGTAAATTTAACCTATGCTCTATCTATTGCCTTTTGTTACGACATCTCCCCCAGCGATAAAGACACTGGGGCAGAAATACGCCAACTTTTTGAACAATACATGGCACTGGCAGAAGAAGCATATGAATATAGCAACAAAAAGAATGATATTGTCCTCACCATGTTAGGTATACGCAAGGCTCTTTTTGCCTCGGACTATGAAATTGTAGACGCAGGCGTAGACAAATTGCGAAAAATGAAAAACGCCAACTGGCTATCTCTAGTGTGTGACGAGGTAGCAGCATTTGTAGCCCTTAAGCCCCATGAAATTACCGCCGAAACTCTGCGCTACATAATAGGCCACCGAATAAAAAAACGGCGCAAGAAACTGGGCATGTCTGCACTCGAATTAGCCGACCTGATAGGGACTGGGGTAACACAGCATTCTATATCTGGTTACGAATGCGGGCGCAAAGGGTTTTCTTTTCTTGACCTATATAGAATATCTAGGGCTTTGGACGTGGGTATCGACTATTTCTTTAACATGGACGATGACAGGGAGTGGCCGCCAATACCTGTACCAGCTAGTGCCATAACCCCTGAAATGGACCGTCTTATTTCCTTATTAGAACCCTTACCGCAAAATGTAAACGATTTTACTGTAGAGGTAGCATCTGAAATGCTGGCGTTGTATAATAGAAATATTGCTAAAGGTAATGAGGGGATTTAATAAAAATGAGAGCACGTAATAAAAAGTGGGCTGCTGGAGAGCTTGAGAACAACCCACGTATAATCAGAGAGCCAGTAAGCGAGAATGGCGACATTAAGAAGTATTTTGCAAACAATAACCCACTGCACCTGGAAGTAGGCTGCGGCAAGGGCCGATTTATTACTGAAACATCTTTACGCAACCCACAAATTAACTACATTGCGCTGGAAAGAGAAGCTGTTATTTTGGCCGCTGCTGCCCGCAAAGCGCAGGAACTTGCACCAGATAGCCAGCTATATTTTTTATTGGCAGATGTAGATAATTTGCTGGATCTTTTTATGCCCGGCGATATATCTCGCCTATACATTAACTTTTGCGACCCTTGGCCACGGAAAAAAAAGTGGGCTAAGCGTCGCTTAACCCACGATAATTATTTAGCTAAGTATCAAGAACTTGCCATTCCCGAAATTCATTTCAAGACCGACAATCAAATCCTGTTCGAGGCGTCTTTAGAAAGTTTTAGCCGTATGAAATGGACTCTTCAAAATGTGTCCCTTAACCTGCACGCATCCAATATGCCGGATAATGTTATGACAGAGTATGAAGAAAAATTTTCGCCACATGGCCCCATTTATAGACTGGAAGCACTGCCGCCACAATCACATTTTTAGTTGCTTTGCATACTATGTTGTGTAAGGGGGTATTTATATGCTACTAAACCATAGGCGTCTAAAAAATCGTATTTTGCAAACTTTGTACCGCCCCAAAGTGCGGACTGGCTTTATCTCTGCCGAGGCTCTATCCTTCCTAGATGAGTTGGAAACTGTTTTGGAAGAAAAGATTAGCCCTTTACTAGAAGATTTTTTCTAGTTATCTAGTGCTGCCATTTCTAGTGCTGCTTTAACCGCGCGGTGCAGTATGTCTGTTGTAACAGGATAGTCTGTGCTTGGGCTAAAGTATGTTGTTTGGCCGCTAAGCACTTCTTGTGCAAGGTCTTGCATTCGCGGCTCAAACAGTGGGAAAAATACGCGCTGCACATCTGTCATGTCGGTCATGTAAACATACAGTATCTCGCTTTCGCTAACCATTACGCGTACTTCCACAGGTTTGTTGTTCAAAATAATTGTTGAAGAGTATGTACCCGGTACAAATAATTCCGTGCCGGGTGCTTGAGGTGTTTCGCGATTTCTATCGCCGCTGGGTATTAGTAACACTAGTGCCAGCACAATTAGCACCACTGCTGCCAGCGCAATCGCCCCGATTTTTATCAAATCCTTCATTCGTAGAACAAAAAATTTTGTTCCTCTCATTGGGTCTTTCCTTCCCTTTTAGTCGATAATAATATAACTTATGCGCTTGCATCCCGTTTTATGTCTATCCAGTATCCTTCGTCGGTATTATCTTCCGACGATTTTTTTGTTTCAAAAAATGTTAGTTCAGGGTGCGTTTCTTCATCTGGTGAAAATGTGCCAGGCAAACCAACAGCGTACACTCCGTCAGCTGCCCCAACTATAAAATAGCCATAATCATCCCAGCTTTTTACAGCAAAAGGGTCGTTTGGTGCAAATGGTAATTCAAATTGCGCCAACAGTTCCTGGTTTGTGCTGCGCACCCATTTTAGGTTTAGGGCTGCCAGTTTTGGGTTATCTGGCTCCCATGGCGCGCTGTGTTCAAAAATTTCTGCCATGTTGGGTGTGGTGGGGGTATCGACGATTGGTTCTGGCGAAGGCGGTGGCTCGGGCGTTGGTTCTGGTTTTGGTTCTGGTTTTGATTCTGGTTTCATAAAACTATGCCGCCACGGCACAGGTACTTTGTTGTAGCCAGATAAAGGGCTTATCATTTCTGCTGGTGTTTCTACACTGCCTGCAACTATGACAATTGCAGCCACATTTGGAAAATCTTCGCCTGTTAGGTTGCAGCGTAGTTCGCCACGGCCTTTTTCATCCACATCCAGCAGTCCTACATCTATATTCCCATAGCTACTGCCCTTTGTGTATACAAGATATACCCTGTATTTTACTTGGGGCATTAAATCCTGTACTCGGCAGGAAAACTTACCGCTTGTGCCCTGTCCTTCCACCAACGCGCGCCCAGCGGGTGTCCGTCCTCTAAACTCGTACCCACGCGCGTCCTGCGCTAAGGGTATAAAACAACGTATGTACATATAATACCTCCATACAGCTTTTAGCTTTGCCTTTATTATATGCACGTTACCGCTTTATTTATGATATACTAGTACTATGCTGAATAACATTTATGTGAAGGAGTTTTGTATGAAAAAATTATTCGGTACAGATGGAGTGCGCGGCCTGGCAAACAGAGCAATCTCGCCTGAACTGGCTTTTAAGTTGGGCAAGGCAGGCGCATATGTCCTTACCAAAAACGTGACCAGTGCACCGCGTGTGTTGGTTGCCAAAGATAGCCGTCGTTCTGGCGATATGTTGGAAGCTGCCCTTACCGCGGGACTATGCTCTATAGGTGCGGAGGTTGTGCAGGCTGGGAATATTCCAACCCCTGCAGTTGCATATCTAATCAAGCACTACCAATTGGACGCTGGCATTATGATATCTGCTTCCCACAACCCAATGGAAGATAACGGCATCAAGTTTTTTAACCACCAAGGCCTAAAACTGCCCGATAGTCTGGAAGCGGAAATTGAAGAAATTATCCATATGGATACGGAGTTACCTGCACCTATTGGCTGCGAGGTTGGCATTGTTACAAAAGCACCCAACGCACTAGAAGATTATGCCGCCTTTGTTTTAGAAACTGTACCAGGCCTGCGACTGGACGGTATGCGCATAGCACTGGACTGTGCAAACGGGGCAACCAGTATGGTTGCGCCCATAGTCATGGAAAAACTGGGTGCAGATGTGCACACAATACACAATAAGCCCGATGGATGCAATATAAACGATAACTGTGGCTCTACACACATGGAGAGTTTGCAAGAATTTGTTGTGTCTTGTAACGCGGATATTGGCCTGGCCTTTGATGGCGATGGCGACAGAGTGCTGGCTGTGGACGAATTTGGTAACATTATTGATGGCGATATTATTATGGCTATCTGTGGCCTGGATATGAAGCAACGGGATGAACTGCCCGGCAATACAATAGTTGCTACTGTCATGAGTAACCAAGGCCTGGATCTTTTCTGCCGCAAAAATGACATGATACTACACCGCACCAAGGTTGGCGACCGTTATGTACTGGAAAAAATGTTGGAAAGTAACTTGAATATTGGCGGCGAGCAATCAGGCCACCTTATTTTTAGGCAATATAACACTACTGGGGATGGTATTTTAGCTACTGTGCAGTTATTATCTGTTATGCATCGCGCAAAAAAAACCATGTCTGAATTAGCTGCCCAAGTAGAAATTTTCCCTCAGGTGCTTATAAATGTCAAAATTAACGGCAATGCCCAAGCTCTTATGCAAACGGAGCATATCCAAGCTGCAATAAAGCAAACTGAAACAACATTAGGTGACGAAGGCCGTGTATTAGTCCGTCCTTCTGGAACAGAACCCCTTATACGCGTTATGCTGGAAGGTCGCGATTTGGATACAATAACCAAACTCGCGGAAGGATTAGCTAAAATTGTTGCAGGCAAGGAAGAGGCATGAGTGTGACAAATAATAACCATATGCAATCCCTCCATGAGGTGTTTGAGGCAGAGTTTTTGAGCGCGTATACATCGTGCTCCAAGCGGCTGCAACGCCAAATTTTGCCGTATTTACAAGCCATCTACCGCCGCTGGTATTATTCCAGTTTGGTAGATGGCATTCAACTTACCCCTGCAAATTTAGTCGATTGTATTTCTCATTTAAATGGTTTGCCTGTTGGCACGCATATTTTCCCACAGCCGGTTGCTCCCCTTTACAATTTATCAAAACTCTCCATGCGTGAGTTGCTCCATAGCCCTCATAGCCACCCTGTTGTTACCGACATACGCCTCTTGGTTGACCTATGCCATCCCCATATCGACATAAGCGAGGACTGGTCGCTAACAGATAAACAGGCGACTGATTTTGGCAAGAAGCTATCTCTGCCTGACCCATATTACGCATCTTTTTTGTATGAAATTGCATACAAAATGGGCATGCTCGAACGCACGCCCTCTTTATATGTACAGCGTGTGCAGGTTGCACACATGGCAGATGAAATTTTATCCCAGCCCCATGATGTCCTGTTTCGCCAAATAATAGATGCTGTTATTGAAGTAACTTCTGTTGGTTTGCAGCTAACCATGCCTGCGCCTGTCCAGCTCTTTACGGTAGATGGCTTGCGCTCGTTACTTGTAAACCCCATACCAACCGACGATATTTTGCACCAAGCCTTTGCAACTCTGGGTTTTAATGTAAACGATATATCCATGCCATCCTTTTTAGATTATATCGACATATATAGCGAAGAAAGCGAGGCTTTGGCCGAGATGGTTTCAGGCATTTTTGTGCTGGGGATTATGCTAGACAGGCTACTTTTTACACCATTCGGACATTTCCTGCGCCTTATTCGCCCATTATATGTAACGCCAGTTAATTTGAAAGAAGAATTTTCACGCTTTTCCATAGGTGTAAATGATTGCGATGAAGGTTTTTCTTCTTTTTTCGAGCCATGTACATCTTTTAAGTTAACTGAACTTGGGCTTTGGTTTTTTAATGAAGAGCCTACCGAGTACAATTACTTAGATACAAAACAGTTGCTAACCAAAGATGTTGTGGATGTTGCATTTAGCAGCCGTGAAAATGTCGAAACCTTTGTCTCTGCTGCCCAATCCACTATTCCGATAAGTATGTTACCTAGTGCTGTGTACAATTTTCGCGTTACAGATATCCACGATCCAGATATGTGGTTTGTACTAGAGGTGCCTAAGTCGTTTACACTGCATCACCTTTTTTGCGAAATTTGCGAAAATTTTTTACTAGAGCGCGCCCATTATAACTTCTACCATGGCGAGACAGAGAGCCCATTTACCAGATATGATGGCATTCGTGAGAAAAGGCCAAACGCAAGTCCGTCCCGTGCCACAAGATATCACGAGTGCAGCGTACAGATACGCGACCTAGATTTCTCTCGAGTAAATACTCTGCTCTTGGTCATAAAAGCTCCATCCTACGAGTACCGCTACAAGTTCGAATACTTAGGCCACACAGCTCCCGATCAAAGTGGCCACTATCCAAGAGTAACATCCGCCAGCTCCGATTTTGAGGATTTTATTAGTGAGTGGGATGAATAGAAAAAATAAAATAGCCCCTAGTCGATTTTTCGACTAGGGGCTTGTAACTATGTTTTGTTACGACTTACGATACTGTCAAGAACATCCCATGGACCTTTTTTCGTTTCGGCAGGAAATAACGCTTTCGCAATTCTTAAGGTCACTCCAGACACAATTATTGTTGCAAGTGTTGACATAAGTGGTATTACATAACTCACACTAGCAACATCCTCGTTACATCTATTTAGTGTAACGATTAGCGCAATAATGCATGTCGTAATTGTAAGAAATCCAGTGAATAGCACAAATCCATAACACATCATTTTTCGCAGTGGCATTGCCTCACGTAGTACTTGAAGCTCTAAGTGCTCTTTATTTTGCTTCCCTCTATCTGGGGGCTCAAGATTTGCTTGTTCCTTGTCAGAAACATTAGTGTATCTCGCAGCTTCTCTTGGTGGAAGAGGTAGTCTTAAATCGACACCCCTCAAACCATCCATTTCACCATTGTTTTCCAAGATTTCACCCGCGCTTATCTTTTGTTTTAACAATCACACACTTGTCTTCGTTCGCTCAAAGGTATGCCATCATCAATGTAGTTAGTAATCCCAAGGTTACGCAACCTTTTTACCATTTCTTCTGATGGTACTCCGAAAATATTGGACAACACACGCACCGATTTTGCAGGAAGTTTGTTGAATGCGTCTATAAGTTTCGCAACTGGCATTAAAAATTGTGCTGCAAACTCATTAGCTATAACTTCATTTTCGTCAAAACTAGTACTTTCCATCCTAATAGACATGGCAGAAGCACCGTTCTTACGTAACTCCTCTCGCATATCATATATAGCGTGATACAACTCATGTCCAGCAGTTATACGCTTAAGTTCGACTGGATCGGTTGATCTAACCGCAGCAACAATTGAATATGGCCTCTCTTCTGAAATAAGCCCATCGTCTATCGCTATAATATATCCTAGGAGACCTTCCTCTTCACCTTGTGCAATAAAGTCATCTTGAACAAGTCTGATTCCGAGCCCCTGATACACATTATCAATAGACACCGGTATGGAGTAGGCATCGTGGTCAGAAAGTAGTTTCACTACTAAAGCAGTAAAGTCGGGGTTGCACCCCTTCTCTCTTGAAACAGGAAAATCAACGCTATATCTCCATAACGTTTCTAGTACATTATTCATAAAATCCTCCTTTGTTATTGGCGGCATATCCATATTTCCTCCTTAAAGCCACATTTTGCAGCATATAAATAGTAGAAATATTTTATGCAATACCACATCATCATATACTAATAAGCAGCTTATAGTACATGAAACTCACAAATGCTTGATTTTCTGAAAGCTACTAGTTTCTATATCAATTCCAACAATACAATCTCTGCTGCGTCGCCGCGGCGAGGGCCCATTTTTATTATACGAGTATAACCGCCGTTGCGCTCTCTGTATTTTGGTGCCCATTTTTCAAACATGATATTTGCAAGATTTACTGGTTTTGTCTCGCTTCTGTTACGCTTTTTTCCTTCGGGTACTTTCGTCATTGCACCCATTGGCGTTTCGGACACTGGATACAGCACACTCAAGATTTTGCGGCGTGCCGCTAGTCTTGTTGGGCTGTCTTTTTTTACTTCACGCTCAATTTCGTCAAATACCGTAACTCTTTTGCCATCAACTTCATTTTTTACTCTTTTACCATTTGCATCTTTTTGCGGCACTTTTACGGTTACGGTTACTGTCTCAAAGTTGTCTTGCTCTTTGATTGCAAGTGTCATTAGCTTTTCAACAATGCGCCTTACTTCCTTTGCGCGTGTTTCTGTTGTAGTAATTTTACCGTGGTGGATAAGTTGCGTTGCTAGTGAACGTAACATTGCCTTACGCCCACTGGACGTACGCCCTAACTTTCTGTAGCCTGGCATAGTATCTCTCCTTTTTTATGGGGTTGCGCCTTTTGCCAACACTTTTTATGCTTTGGCATACCCCTCGCTACAATGCCATGCGGCATTTGCAGACGGCCATGGGAACATAGCCGTATGGCGACTTATTATTCTTCTATCGGTTGTAGCTTTAGACCCAAATCTGTTAATTTTTTCAAGACTTCTTCCAAGGATTTACGACCTAGGTTGCGTACCTTCATCATATCCTCTTCGGTTTTTGCGGCCAAATCTTCTACCGTATTGATTCCTGCACGTTTTAGGCAGTTATAACTCCTTACAGAGAGATCCAACTCCTCAATGGTCATTTCAAACATTTTTTCTTTCATGCCCTCTTCGCGCTCTATCATTATATCGGTAGATTTCGCGCTGTCAGACAGGTCAACAAACAGGTTAAAATGTTCGGTCAAAATCTTGGCACCCAGGCACAAAGCATCCTTTGGCGAAATAGTGCCATTTGTCCAAACTTCCATAATAAGTTTATCGTAGTCAGTAATATCACCTACACGGGTGGGCTCTACTTGGTAGTTTACCTTGCGTACAGGCGTAAAAATCGAATCAATAGGAATCAAGCCAATGGGTTGGTCGAAACTTTTATTTTTGTCCGCACCAACATATCCTTGGCCTTTTCTTATTGTCATTTCAATGTTTAGCGTTGCGTCGGCATTATCCAGCGTGGCAATTACAAGATCCGGATTCATAACTTCAATGTCCGCGCTAACCTTAATGTCACGAGCGTACACTACACCTTCGCCTTTGGCTTCTAGCGTTGCAATCTTAAAGTCATGGTTGTCGCTTGTATCAAGCAAACTTAGCGATTTTAGATTAAGGATAATTTCAGTCAAATCTTCCTTAACGCCTTCAATATGGCTAAACTCGTGCAGCACACCTTCGACGCGTATGTTACTAACGGCCGCACCCGGCAAGCTAGACAAAAGCACACGCCGCAAGGCATTGCCCATTGTGGTACCAAAGCCACGCTCTAGTTGATCCACCACAAAACGTCCGTACACATTGCCACGAAAATCTTCTGTCTCGATACGAGGTTTTTCAAATTCCACTTTACCAAACCTCCCCTAATATTTTTACAAATAAGGTCACTATTTAGAGTAAAATTCTACAATTAGCGTTTCGTTTACAGGTATCATTACTTGCTCACGTGTTGGTTTGGAATTTACAGTGCCTCGCAGATTATCTGCATCGGCAGAAAGCCATTCCGGAACAGTGCGGCTGGCAGAAACATCTAGTATGTCTTTGAAACGGGTCAAAGACTTAGATTTTTCTGCAACCTGTACAACATCGCCAACTTTTACTTGGTATGATGGAATATTTACACGCTTACCGTTTACGATAATAAGGTTATGTCTTACTACCTGGCGTGCCTCTGTGCGAGAGCGGCCAAAACCAAGCCTGTAAACCACGTTATCCAATCGCATTTCAAGCAGGCGAATCATATTGTCACCTGTTATGCCAGGTATACGATCCGCTTCAACGTAGTATTTGTGAAATTGTCCTTCCAAAATGCCATAGATACGCTTCGCTTTTTGCTTTTCACGCAACTGTTGGCCGTATTCGGAAAGTTTTCTGCGGCTTGTGCCATGTTGACCTGGCGCGGTTGGACGTTTGCCAACGGCACAGCTTCCTTTAGAACATTTTTCGCCTTTAAGGAAAAGTTTCTCTCCCTCTCTGCGGCATAGCCTGCAAACAGGGCCAATATATCTTGCCATAATAAATGCCTCCTATTTATCGACTATGGACTATACTCTTCTGCGTTTTGGTGGTCTGCAACCGTTGTGTGGCACAGGAGTTACGTCTTTTATAAGGGTAACTTCAAGGCCAGCGGCTTGCAGTGCACGAATTGCGGCTTCTCTACCGCTGCCTGGGCCGTTTACAAATACTTCAACGGTTTTAAGGCCAAATTCCTTTGCGGCAGAACACGCAGTATCAGCAGCCATTTGCGCAGCATATGGTGTAGACTTACGGCTACCACGGAAACCAAGTTGCCCAGCACTTGCCCAGCTTAGGGCGTTGCCAGTTGCATCCGTGATTGTGACAATGGTGTTATTAAAGGATGATTGTATATGCACTTGACCGCGATCCACAAATTTTCTATCACGCCTGCGACGTGTTGCCGCTGTGCGTCTAACTTGCTTTTTTGGCATCTAAGTCCCTCCAATTATTTCTTCTTATTAGCAACTGTACGCGCCTTACCTTTACGGGTACGAGCATTTGTCCTGGTGCGCTGTCCGCGAACAGGCAAACTTCTGCGGTGGCGAATGCCGCGATAACAACCGATTTCAACCAATCGCTTGATATTTAGCGCCACTTCACGACGCAAGTCGCCTTCAACCACCTGCGATGTATCTACGATACTACGAATGCGGTTTGCTTCATCTTCGGTCAAGTCGCGCACACGAGTGTCCGGGCTAACGCCGGCTTCTTTACATATGCGGCTTGCACTGCTGCGGCCTACACCAAAAATATATGTTAGGCCAATTTCGACCCGTTTTTCTCTGGGCAAGTCAACGCCTGCGATACGTGCCATAAAATCCTCCTACTAGCCTTGTCTTTGCTTGTGCTTAGGGTTTTCACAGATTACCCTTAATGCGCGCTTGCGACGAATTAGCTTGCATTTCTCGCAAATCTGCTTTACTGATGGTCTAACTTTCATTGTTTCCATCTCCTTACATTCTGTGGGAATTATTTATCCCGCCATACAATACGCCCCTTGGTTAGGTCATAGGGCGACATTTCAATCAATACTTTATCACCTGGTATGATGCGGATAAAGTTCATGCGCAGTTTGCCGGAAATATGTGCATGTATTGTGTGCCCATTTTCCAAGTTAACCTTGAAAGTAGCGTTGGGCAGCTTTTCGATTACCTTACCCTCTACTTCAATTACATCGTCTTTTGCCATGAGGCCTACCTCCCTTAACCAATTGGTTGTGATATTTTTGCTAAATACTTGGTTATTTCTTTGCGAATGTCTGCATCTTGTAAAGCACGTCCATCCGTTGCAAGATTGGCAAACGAATTTGTGGGCTGAATATGCATGACTTTCTTTTTTTTAGGCTTATCTAATGTGCGCAACTTACCGTCCACCAGAAAAACATAGGGTTCGTCGAAATGCATTACAACAAATGCCTTGCCCTTGTCTCGCCCTTTTTTTGAAAAAACTATTTGTCCCTTTTTCATCGGCGTCACCTATAATGTTAAAATTTCGGGCTCGCCGTCGGTAATAAGGATTGTGTTTTCGTAATGGGCGGAATATCCGCCGTCTTTTGTTACTACAGTCCAACCGTCGTCCAGCATATTTGTTTCTCCCGAACCTGTGTTTATCATAGGCTCAATAGCCAGAGTCATGCCACGCCCCAGTTTAGGGCCACTTCTGTTTTGCCTTATATTGGGTATCTGCGGATCCTCATGTAACTTTCGACCAATTCCGTGTCCGCACCAAGATTCTACAATTCCAAAACCTTGTGCAGTAACATAGTCGCCAACTGCGGCAGAAATATCATGTAGTCTTAGCCCAGCCTTGGCAAATGCAATGCCCTCAAAAAAGGATTGCTCTGCTGCGAGTAATAAACGCTTGTGTTCATCCAAAACATCGCCAACGGCGTGAGTACGGGCAGCATCGCCATGGAAGAAATTGTAACAGACGCCGATATCAACACTTACAATATCGCCGTTTTTTAGGCGGCGCATACCAGGTATGCCATGTATAACCTCGTTATTAACGCTTATACAGGTGGCATTTGGGTATCCGCCATAGCCTAAAAAGGATGGCTGTGCATCTTGACTTAGAATGTATTCGTGAGCAACCTTGTCAAGTTCTGCTGTGGTAACACCAGGCTTGATGTGTTTCGCCAAAACTTCATGGGCATTTGCACAAATTTTGCCTGCAATGCGCATTAGCGCAACTTGACCATCGTTTTTTATGAAAATAGCCATTTGCGACTAGTCAAGGAAACCTTTGTAGTGGCGCATGAGTAGCTGAGATTCCAGTTGCTTTACAAACTCTAGCGCAACACCAGTAACAATCAGTAACGACGTACCGCCGAAACCAATTTGGAAAGGAAGGAACATATCCAAAATTATTGGAGAAATGGCGATAAGTGAATAGAACACAGCACCAATCCATGACAATCTGTTAACGGTTGTTGCGATAAATTCGCTTGTTGGCGCACCAGGACGAATACCTGGGATAAAGCCGCCATTTTTCTTCATGTTTTCTGCCATTTCGCGGGGGTTTACTGCAAAAGAAGTGTAGAAATGTGTAAACATGAAAATTAACACTACATACAATGCCATACCAAAGGGATGATCCCAACTCATAACTGCGGCAACTCTCTCCATTAGGTTTAGTCGCTCTGCATATTCTGGGCTTGGGAAAAATTGCGCAATCTGCATTGGGAACTGTAACATACTCATTGCAAAAATGATTGACAGAACGCCAGCCAAGTTTACCTTCAGTGGAATATACGAGTTGTGGTTGCCATGCATACTACTGCCACGACCAGTGCCAGATGCGCGTTTTGCGTACTGTACCGGTATCCTGCGTTCCCCTTCATGTACAAGAACCACGAAGGCTATAATTGCTGCAAACACAACTACGATTAGTAGTGCCAAACCAATTGCCACCAATATAGCGCGGTCTGATAGTGTGAACCAGATGGCCGCTGTAGCACCCGGCATTGCCGCCAATATATTGGCGAAAATTAGGAATGACGCGCCTTGGCCTATGCCTTTTTCTGTAATTAGCTCTGCCAGCCACATTATGAATATTGTGCCCGACATCATGGCAAGGGTTGCAATTGCATACACAAAGATGTTCTGATGCCCTTCGCGGAATAGATTTAACCCGCCCTGGAATCTTGTGTATGAAAAAACCGTTGCCGCAGCCTGTAAAGCCGCAAGTACAACTGCCAAATAACGTGTTATTTGTTGTATTTTTTTGTTGCCCTCTTCGCCTTCTTTTTTCAGTTCTGAAAAATATGGGATAGCATAGGACAAAAGCTGCATAATAATGGACGCTGTAATGTACGGCGCAATACCCATAGCAAACAGCGAGCCAATGCCACCGCCTGCGATAAGGCTAAACATTGTCATTGCAAAGCCGCCATCTTCACCAGCTGCACCACGCACCTCATCCAGCCATATTAAATCTATACCCGGCAAAGGAATCATCGATCCAAAGCGGAAAATTAGAAGTAATAGGAAGATGAAAAGCAGTTTTTTTCGAATGTCTTCAACGCGCCAGGCATTGGCGAATATTTTTAACACCTATACCACCTCTGCTTTTCCACCCGCAGACTGAATTTTTTCGGCGGCGGTTTGGCTAAAATAGTTCACCTTAACCGTTAGTTTTTTTGTAACGGTACCGTTGCCCAAAATTTTTACTCCATCGCGTGGGTTAGATACCAGGCCTTTTTGCTTTAGTGCGGCAACATCTACAGTTGCGCCATCGTCAAATACATTAAGCAGTTGCACATTGATAGCTACTATATCTTTGCTGTTGCGGCATTTGAAACCTCTTTTTGGCAAACGGCGGTACAAAGGCATTTGTCCACCCTCGAAACCAACCTTACCACCACTACCAGAACGTGAACGTTGTCCTTTATGCCCACGGCCGGATGTTTTACCGTTACCGGAGCCGTGTCCACGACCACGACGCCATGCCTTAACTGTTGCACCTTCGGCTGGCTTTAGTTCTCCTAGTTTCATGGCCATTCACTCCTTATGCCTGTTCTTCGACTTTAATAAGATGCTTTACGTGGTGTATCATACCGCGTATTGCGTCGTTGTCTTTTTGTAAAACGGAAGCATGTAGCTTCCTAAGCCCTAATGCCGCAATAGTTGCCCTATGCTTGGGCTTACTGCCAATAGGAGAGCGTACTAAAGTAATTTTTAACATTAGGAATTCCTCACTTCGTATATCTCTTCTATGGGTTTGCCGCGCAGTCTTGCAACACTGCTTGGTGTACGCATAGATTGTAAGCCAGCTAAAGTGGCCTTTACAACATTGTGCTTGTTGTTAGAACCCAGAGATTTTGTAACAATGTTACGTACCCCTACAAGTTCAAGCACTGCGCGCACGGCACCACCTGCAATTACACCTGTACCTTCGGGAGCTGGGCGCATTAGCACCTTCGCCGCACCAAAGTGGCCTGTAATTGTGTGGAAAAGAGAGTCGTTTTCATTTTTCTCAAGATAAATCAAGTTTTTCTTTGCATCTTCCTTGCCTTTGCGGATAGCTTCGGGCACCTCGTTTGCTTTACCAAGACCCAGGCCCACATGGCCATTTCCATCGCCGACAACAACTAGGGCAGCAAAGCGGAAAGTACGACCGCCTTTAACTACCTTTGTTACACGGTTGATGGTTACTACACGGTCTTGTAAATCCAAGGCGTTTGCGTCTATTTTTTTCATAAAAATCTCCTTAACCTAGAATTTCAAGCCGGCTTCTCTTGCCGCGTCGGCTAGGGCTTGCAATTTGCCGTGGTAAACGTATCCACTGCGGTCGAAAACAATGGTATCAATGCCTTTGTCCAAGGCTTTTTTCGCAACCTCTGTGCCAACCGTTTTGGCAGCCTCAATGTTAGAGCTTTGCTCTAGGCTGAGTGAGGATGCGCTTGCCAATGTATGACCAGCAACGTCGTCTATAAGCTGTGCGTAAATATATTTATTGGATTTGAACACTGTCAGGCGCGGCCTGGTAGCGGTACCCGATAAGTTACGACGCATTTTATAGTGACGTTTTTTACGTGCGACTGCACGTGATTGTTTTTTTATCATGCCTCTCACCTACCGTCCTTATTTCTTACCGGCCTTACCGGCTTTGCGTCTAATCCGCTCATCTTCGTATTTAACACCTTTGCCTTTGTATGGCTCTGGTGGGCGTTTAGCGCGTATATTTGCGGCATATTGACCAACTTTTTCTTTGTCTATGCCTGTGATGATAATTTTTGAAGGGTTGTTACCTGATGCAGCTTCCACTTCACTTGTTACACCGTCCGGGTCTTCCATTTCAACTGGATGGGAGTAGCCAAGGTTTAGTGTTAATTTTTTGCCTGCTTTTGCGGCACGATAACCTGTGCCGTTAATTTCCAAACGCTTTGTGTAGCCTTCTGTTACACCTACAACCATGTTATTGATAAGTGTACGGGTTAGCCCGTGTAATGCTTTGTGGCGTTTTAGCTCACTTGGCCGCTCAATTACTAGCTGGCCATCTTCTTGTGCGATGTTCATATCTGCAGATAACTTACGAGAAAGTTCGCCTTTTGGACCCTTTACTGTAAGCATATTACCTTCCTCGAGTTTGATTGTTACGCTACCCGGGATGATAACAGGCAATTTGCCAATTCTGGACATGTTCTGCACCTCCTAAGTTTACATTAAATTACTGCTCGTTATTACCAAATAAATGCCAATACCTCGCCACCGATGCCTTGCAGGCGGGCTTCTTTATCTGTAAGCACACCTTGGTTGGTGGAAACAATTGCGGTACCTAAGCCGTTTAACACCCGTGGGATGTCTTCGCAGCTTGCATATACACGCAAACCCGGTTTTGAAATGCGCTTTAGGCCAGCAATAACCTTTTCGGTTTTGTTACGGCCATACTTTAGGGTTATGCGCATGGTTTTTTTAACGCCTTTTTCGATTATTTCGTAGTTTTTCACATAGCCCTCTTTTACCAAAATGGCGGCGATTGACTCCTTCATTTTGGATGATGGCATATCTACTGTTGTGTGCCTAGCCATATTCGCATTGCGAATTCTTGTAAGCATATCACCAATTGGATCTGTTAACACGGACGCTCCTCCTTACATACATAATAGATGAAGTAATTTACCAACTTGCTTTACGTACACCGGGGATTTGACCCTTGTACGCAAGTTCGCGGAAACAAATACGACACACGCCATATTTGCGCAAAGTTGCGTGGGGGCGACCACAGATGTTACAGCGGTTATATGCCCTAACCGCAAATTTTGGCTTGCGTTGAGCTTTTAATATTAAAGATTTTTTTGCCATAAAGTCCTCCTAAGTTGCCCGGATGAAGGGCATACCGAACAGGGATAGAAGCTCGCGAGCTTCTTCATCTGTTTGGGCTGTGGTAACAATTACCACTTCCATACCCCGCAGCTTGTCAATTTTGTCGAACGAAATTTCTGGGAATATTAGTTGCTCTCTAATGCCTAGGGTGTAGTTGCCACGGCCGTCGAAAGCGTCTGGGCTTACACCGCGGAAGTCACGCACACGAGGGATGGCAACACTTATTAGCCTGTCGATAAAGCTGTACATTTTGCTGCCACGAAGGGTTACTTTACAGCCAACGGGCATACCTTCACGCAGTTTAAAGTTAGAGATTGACTTTTTAGCCTTTGTTACAATTGCTTTCTGGCCTGTGATAATGGCCAAGTCGCCGGTAGCATGCTCGACAACCTTGGCATTTTCCTTTGCTTCACCCAAGCCGATGTTTACTACTACCTTTTCGATTTTGGGTACCGCAAGCCTGTTTTTATAATTGAATTTTTTCATCATGCCATCGACGATGTCTGTGTCATAGATGCCTCTAAGCCGACTCATGGCTTACCTCCTTATTAATCTACCAACTCGCCTGTAGATTTTGCGAAGCGTCTTTTTGTGGTAACTTTTTTGCCGCCACTTTCGGAAACTTCCAGTTTATAGCCCAAGCGGGTTATATTGCCTTTGTGAAGATACATTACATTTGAGATGGCAAGCGGTGCTTCCTTACGGGAGATGCCGCCTGTTTGGTTTGTGCGGTTAGACCTTTGGTGCTTGGTTTGCAGGTTAAGGCCCTCCACAACAACTTTATTTTTTGCGCGATCCAGCAGAAGAATACGGCCTTCGCGACCTACGTCCTTGCCTGCTACGACTCTTACCATGTCGCCGCGCTTTAGTTTTGTTTTGGTCATTTTAATTCCTCCAGATATGACTTTTGCCTGCAAAGTCTATAATACTTCTGGGGCGAGAGAAACTATGCGCATAAATTGCTTATCGCGCAGCTCCCTTGCTACCGGGCCAAAGATACGAGTACCACGTGGGGTGTTGTCGTCTTTTATAATTACGGCGGCGTTTTCATCGAAGCGGATGGACGAACCGTCTGGACGGGAAAGTCCTTTTACGGTGCGTACGATTACTGCCTTTACCACTTCACCTTTTTTTACTACACCACCAGGGGCTGCATCTTTTACAGAGCATACGATGATATCGCCTACGTTGCCGTAGCGGCGTTTACTGCCGCCTAGCACGCGAATGCAAAACAGTTCCTTTGCACCGGAATTGTCTGCGGATGCCAGCCTGGATTGTTGTTGAATCATGTTAATAGCCTCCTTATACAGTAGGGGCGATGCCCCTACGACCCCGCCATTCCATCGGGCAAAGCCCGAATACACTTCCTTCGCTACGCTTTGGGAAGTGGGCGAAGCCGCTTCTACGGTGCTTTACTTCGCTTTTTCTACTACAGAAACTAAACGCCAGCGTTTGTCTTTTGACAGCGGACGGGTTTCCATTACTAGAACCCTATCGCCAATGCCGCACTCGTTAGTTTCGTCATGTGCTTTTAGTTTGTAGGTGCGTTTTACAATTTTTCCAATAACGGGATGGCGCACTCTGTTTTCTACGGCCACCACGATTGTTTTGTCCATTTTATCGCTAACAACTCGGCCTACCCGAGTTTTGCGTAAGTTGCGAGTTTCCACTGTTACCTCCTATATTACGGTATGTCAAGAAGTATACTTGCCATACCCACTGGCGGTTGCTGCTAAAGCAGTTGGCTTTTTACGCCAAACCCTTTTCGCGCTTGGTCATTACTGTTTGAATACGAGCAATGTTTTTGCGCACTTCGCGGATGCGTGCCGTGTTGTCGAGTTGATTTGTTGCGTTTTGAAAACGCAAGTTGAAGAGTTCCTTTTTACGGGTTACAAGCTCGGTACGCAACTCTTCCACGGATTTATCACTAAGGGATTCCAGGTATTTTTTTGACCTCATCTATCCTCAGCCTCCTAAATTGATTTCATTAAGATTTGCTCTACCGATTTATTGATTACTGGCTTCCGCCGGTGTTCCTTCCTGCGCGGCAAGAATTTCTTCCAATTCTTCGCGGGAAACAACTTTGCACTTTATCGGCAATTTGTAAGAAGCAAGTTTTAGCGCACGGCGAGACAGTTCTTCGTCTACTCCGGCGGTTTCGAACATTACGCGACCTGGTTTTACCACGGCCACCCAATAGTCTGGCGAACCTTTACCCTTACCCATACGGGTTTCGGCAGGTTTAGCTGTTACCGGCTTGTCTGGGAAAATTTTAATCCATACCTTACCGCCACGGCGCATGGTACGGTTTATTACGATACGAGCGGCTTCAATTTGGTTGGATGTTATCCAGCTTGGCTCCATTGCAACCAGTCCAAATGTTCCGTAGGTGATACTATTGCCGCGGAGCGCTTTGCCTGTCATTCGACCGCGAAACTGCTTGCGTCTTTTTACCCGTTTTGGCATTAGCATTGTTGCCGCCTCCTTCCCGTCTGTTTCTAAAGCCACGGTCATCCCTGTCGCCACGTTCGCGGCGTGGGTTGCCTGGCAGTACTTCGCCACGGTATAGCCAAACTTTTACACCTAGGATACCATAGGTTGTTTTGGCTTCTGCTGTGCCGTAGTCGATATCTGCACGAAGTGTTTGTAGCGGAATTGTGCCCTCGCGGAAACTTTCTGTACGAGCAATTTCCGCGCCGCCCAAACGGCCAGAAACCATGGTTTTGATACCACGTGAGCCTGCTTTCATTGCGCGTTGCATTGCTTGACGCATCGCGCGGCGGAATGCTGTACGATTTTCCAAGTCACGGGCAATTGTTTCTGCTACAAGCTGTGCGTTAACTTCCGGCCTTTTGATTTCGAAAATTTCTACATCTACTTTTTGGTCGGACAGTGTTTGCAATTTGTCGGTTAGCTCTTTTATTGCTTGGCCATTGCGACCAATGATAACGCCGGGGCTAGCCGAATGCAATGTAACCTTTACGCGGTCGGTTGTGCGTTTGATTGTAACGCGGGCAATCTTGGCGTTTTGTAAATTATTTTTGATAAATTGACGTAGTTTGTGGTCTTCCAAGATGAATTTTGCAAAGTCTTTCTCTGCATACCACACGGAATCCCATTCTTTGTTAATTCCCAGGCGCAGGCCGTGGGGGTTTACTTTTTGACCCATGTGTTCACCTCTCGTTTAATATGATTTTAATGTGGCTTGTGCGTTTGTTAATGCGATATGCGCGACCTTTTGCACGTGGCTGGATGCGCTTTAGGGTTGGACCCTGATCTGCAAAAACCTCTTGCACATATAGTTCGGACGGGTCTAACTCGTGGTTAGCTTCTGCGTTGGCCACTGCGGATTTTAGCACTTTGCCAACAAGTACCGCACCAAACCTTGGGTTAAACTGCAAAATTGCCGCAGCTTGCTCTACGCCCATGCCTTTGATTTGTTCTAGTACAATACGCGCTTTGCGGTCCGAAATGCGGGCAAACTTGTGAATTGCGTGAGGACGCGTTTCACGATTTTCTTTATTACGTTGTTGCTTATACTGGCTTCTTGACGTTCCTGCCATCTCTCGCGCCTCCTAGCGTGCTTTACTTCTTTTTTCAGCGTCTTTACCGTGGCCGCGATATGTGCGGGTGGCAGCAAATTCGCCTAGCTTATGGCCTACCATGTCCTCTGTTATATAAACAGGCACATGCTTGCGGCCATCGTGTACAGCTATGGTAAAACCAATCATTTCTGGGAAAATTGTTGAACGGCGCGACCAAGTTTTGATTACTGTGCTATTGGTTGCGTTGCCTTGGGCTTCAACTTTTTTCATTAGGTGGTCGTCTACGAACGGCCCTTTTTTTAATGATCTGCCCATGAACGTTCCTCCTACTTACTACCGCGCTTGCGGACGATATATTTATTACTTTGCTTGTTCTTTTTACGGGTTTTGTAGCCTAATGCCGGTTTGCCCCAAGGGGTGCTTGGTGCAGGGCGGCCAATTGGTGCGCGACCTTCACCACCACCGTGGGGGTGATCGTTAGGGTTCATTACGCTACCGCGTACGGTTGGGCGTATACCCATGTGGCGTTTTTTGCCAGCCTTACCAATATTGATAAGTTCGTGGTCTTGGTTACCGACTTGGCCAATTGTTGCGCGGCACACTACTGGCACAAGACGCATTTCGCCAGATGGAAGACGCACTGTTGCGTACTTTTCATCTTTTGCCATTAGCTGTGCTACGTTGCCTGCAGAGCGTACCATTTGGCCACCGCGCCCCAGCTTCATTTCGATATTGTGAATTTCAGTACCCACAGGGATGAGACGCATTGGAAGCGCGTTACCTGGACGCACCTCGGCTTCTTCGCCGCTCATTAGCATATCGCCTACTTTTACACCAATTGGTGCTAGAATATAGCGTTTTTCGCCATCAATATAATGGAGAAGTGCGATATTGGCTGTGCGGTTTGGATCGTATTCAATTGCCGCAACTTTTGCAGGAACACTGTCCTTATTGCGTTTGAAGTCGATTAGACGATACTTAATTTTTGCCCCGCCGCCCTTATGGCGAACAGTTATTTTACCTTGGCCGTTACGCCCGCTGTGTGTCGGCAGGTGCTGAACAAGGCTTTTCTCAGGCTTTTTCCTTGTAATTTCCGCAAAGTCGGAAACAGTCATTTGCCTTTGGGAAGGGGTTAAGGGCCTGTAGCGTTTAATTCCCATTTATATTCTCCTTCCTTTTATATACCTTCGAAGTACTCGATTTGTGCACTGCTTGGTGTTAGTGTAACAATTGCTTTTTTGCGCCTAACGGTTTTGCCTGGCAAAAAGCCGCGACGCTGGCGTTTTTTAGGGCTTGTTAGCATGGTGTTTACACGCTTAACTTTTGTACCCGCGAACAATTTTTCAACTGCTTCTTTAATTTGTGTTTTTGTCGCCTGCGGATGAACGTAGAATGAATATGTGTTGGTTTCCAAAAGTGACATACTTTTTTCTGTCATGAGAGGTTTTTGGATAATGTCATAATATTGTAAATTCGCCATTATGCGTACACCTCCTGGATTTTCTCAACCGCTTCTTTTGTTACAACCAGGCTTTCGTATTTCATAATATCGTAAACGTTGATTGTGTTAACGCCTGCGGTTTTAATTGTTGGGATATTTCTGGCGGACAGCATTACGTTGGTGTTGCTGCCTGTCATAACGAATAGTGCTTTGCCAAGTTCTAACTTGCTGCATACGTCCACCATTGCTTTTGTTTTAATTTCTGGCAGGTCTAGGTTGTCCAAAACTACCAGGTTGCCTTGCTTAACTTTGTCTGTTAGTACAGATTTTAGAGCCAGACGTTTTAGCTTTTTGTTTAGCTTGAAAGAAAAGTCACGTGGTTTTGGCGCGAATGTTACACCGCCGCCTACCCATTGTGGAGAACGGATAGAACCCTGACGGGCACGGCCTGTACCTTTTTGACGCCATGGCTTGCGGCCACCGCCCCGAACTTCTGCACGAGTTTTGGTGCTTTTTGTACCTTGGCGTTGGTTGGCCAGGTATTGCACAACTGCCATATGCACTGCGTGCTTGTTAATCTCGATATCAAAAATGTTTGCATCGAGCTCGATATTGCCAACGGTTTTACCGCCGATATCTTTTACATCTACTGTAGCCACTTCAACACCTCCTATTGCTTACAAGTATTTTTTACTACTACCAGCGAGCCCCTAATACCGGGAACTGCGCCGCGAACTAATATAATATTTTTCTCCGCATCGGTGCGGATAACTTCCAGATTTTGCACGGTTACAGTCTCGTTACCCATTTGACCTGGTGCTTTTTTACCTTTTCTTACTTTACCTATCATGGAACCGTGAGCACCCAAACCGCGGTGATATTTGGAACCATGGGTCATTGGACCTTTGCTTTGGCCGTGACGCTTGATTGCGCCTTGGAAGCCTTTACCTTTGCTTGTGCCAGAAATGTCTACGCGCTCGCCTTCGACGAATGTGTCGGCTTTAATTTCCGCGCCAACTTCGTATTGGTCGCAGTCTTCTAAGCGAAACTCTTTTAACACACGCAGTGGTGCAGCGTCTTTGCCCAAATGTGCGGCCAAGTGGCCAGCTTTTGGTTTGTTGAGAAGATTTTGGCGAATGTGACCGAAACCAACTTGCACTGCGGCATAGCCATCTTTTTCAACGGATTTTTTTTGCACTACCTTGCAAGGCCCTGCTTCTAATACCGTTACTGGAATTACTGTGCCGTTTTCTGTGAAAACTTGTGTCATGCCAAGTTTTCTGGCTAGAATTGCTTTTTTCATTTTCTCCTCCAATGTACATCAGATGATAAGAACATATCCCGAGGCAGGACATTGGTTCCCGACTTCATTGCTACCGAAGCCTAATTACATAATTTTTACAGAGATATCCACACCGTCGGGCAGGTCTAGCCTTTGTAGGGCATCTACCGTTTTGGGGGTTGGCATGAGAATGTCCAATAGACGCTTGTGGGTGCGCGACTCGAACTGCTCACGGGAATCTTTGTACTTGTGTACTGCCCTAAGAATTGTAACGATTTCTTTTTTTGTTGGCAGTGGAATTGGCCCAGACACGCTAGCACCTGTGCGCTTTGCGGTGTCAATAATTTGGGCTACCGATTGGTCGATTAGCTTATGGTCATAAGCCTTTAGGTTGATGCGAATTTTTTGGTTTTGCATGTTTTCCTCCATTACAGTGGCGCACTGTCTCCGCGCTAGTTCACGCAACCGGGTGTGTCGCATTTGGAATAAAAATAAAATTTGTTACAATATAGATTAGTGGGCGGGAGTTTGTCTAAGCACTTACCACCACGAATAGTGATTGTATACTATGGGCTAAACATTGTCAAGTGTTTTTTCCCGGTTTCTGTGGCGTTTTTAGCGCAGCAAAATTTCAACTGGTTGGATTTGGTTACCAGTTGAATTTGAAGTTTTCACAAAGAAAGCTCTGTCACTCCTGGCTCACGTCATTCTAATTTAGCGACAAAGTTCGATTTTATGCGAAAAATGATATTATTTCTCACAGAGAACGCGGAGATCACAGAGAAAAGAGCAAAATTGTATTCAACCTCTGTGCTCTCTGTGTCTCTG
>Ga0123355_10001097_pt1 | contig 37399 bp, 25 predicted proteins | sample TergutEmb28metaG_3_FD_89872 | JGI IMG/M metagenome (GOLD analysis project Ga0123355, IMG submission 89872) | Embiratermes neotenicus P1 segment gut microbial communities from Petit-Saut dam, French Guiana - Emb289 P1 | ecosystem: Host-associated > Arthropoda: Insects > Digestive system > Gut ...
ATAGCCTTTTTACTCGTTATCGAAAATCCCATTTTCACCGCCGTACCCAATAGCCAAAAAACGCTGTGCTTTCGCTGTTTTTTGTAACTTCGGTGAAGAAGTTGATATAAGAGTACCAAGTCACTCGTTGACATTATATTTTCACTATGATAGTTTAATATATATTTCGGTTTAGAGTGTGGTCTTATCATCGGTATTGTACGCGTCAAATGAAAAGGAGAAAGTATATGTTTAAACTTTTTTGCAGAATCTATCAATTTGTATTCAAATATGCCGCATATTGCTTACCATGGAGAAAACCTGAACTATTAGAAGGTGAAAATTGTTTAGACAAATTGCCGGAGATAATAAAGCAAAAAAAAGTTGACTGTGTTCTTCTAGTTACTGATAGCACAATAATGTCACTTGGGCTTACCGACTCATTGCAAAGTGCATTACAAGATATCGGGATTAACACCATTGTATATGATGAAACGGTGCCAAATCCGACTATTGATAATATTGAAGATGCATACAAGCTTTATAAAGAAAACAAATGCAATGGAATAATTGCATTTGGCGGCGGCTCTCCAATGGATTGTGCCAAAGGTGTTGGCGTACGTGTAGCCAGACCACGTACTAATATAAGGCGAATGAAAGGTCTATTAAAAGTATGGGTTAAGCTACCTCCAATCTTTGCAGTACCAACAACTGCAGGAACAGGCAGCGAAACGACTGTGGCTTCTGTCATTGTAGATAGCAAAACAAATGACAAGTATGCGATCATGGATCCAACACTCATACCACGTGTCGCTGTTCTTGATCCAAATCTCACCTTAAAGCTTCCACCATTTGTAACAGCAACAACAGGCATGGATGCTCTAAGTCATGCAGTAGAAGCATATATCGGCAGAAGCAACACTAAGGCAACCCGTGAAATGGCAAAAGTATCTGTAAAACTCGTATTTGAAAACCTATATACTGCCTACTCTGATGGAGCAAATGTCAAAGCTCGTGAGAATATGTTAAAAGCGGCATATTGTGGCGGAGTCGCATTCACACGTGCCTATGTCGGAAATGTGCACGCTGCAGCACACGCATTGGGTGGTACATATGGAGTGGCACATGGACTGGCTAATGCTGTTATACTCCCCCACATTTTAGACGATTACGGCGATAGCATCTATAGACAGCTATCTGAACTTGCCGATGTAGTAGGCATCAAAGGTAAGAGCGATGAGCATAAAGCAAAAACATTTATTGCGGCAATTAGAGAACTAAACTCAAAAATGGATATACCGACAACAATTGATGAAATTAAAGAGGAAGATATTCCCGCACTTGCACATCATTCATATAAAGAAGCAAACCCAACATATCCAGTACCACGTATATTCTCAAAAGAAGACTTTTCAAACGTATACAGACGCCTTATAGGAAAATCCGGAATCAATGGTTACGCCGGAAAGATGGCACGCATAAATTTAACAACCGGCAATATTTCAAACTTCATGCTACAAAAAGATGATTTAAAGAAATATGTTGGCGGGAAAGGTCTTGCAGCAAAAATCATATATGATTCATTAGATGAAAAAGTAGAGCCATTCTCTGATGAGAACCTAATCGTTATAACAACATCACCGCTTAACAGATCAAGCTTCCCTAGCTCATCACGCTATAACATTTCAACAATATCTCCGCTAACCGGATTGCTCGTCTCTTCTAATTGCGGTGGTGACTTCGGACTACAACTAAAGGGTGCAGGCTATGATGCACTGGTAATTACTGGAAAAGCACCAAATAAGACATATATAGATATCAGCGAAGCCGGAATCGCACTTCAAGACGCTTCAAGCATGTGGGGCAAAACCACAGATGAAACCAAAAAGATGTTGGGCGATGGTGGTAAATTAGTAATTGGAGCCGCCGGCGAAAACTTGGTTCATTATGCATGCGTTGTAAATCAAGAGCGTGTTGCCGGACGTGGCGGCGTAGGTGCAATATTCGGATATAAACAATTAAAAGGCATAGTTGTTAATGGTAGAGCACCCGCACTTGGCATTACAAATAGCAAAAAATTGAAAAAGCTTAACAAAAAATGGGCAGCAACCCTACAAAAGCATCCGCTTACAGGCGAACAATTACCAAAGCTCGGTACTGCTGCACTCGTGAAACAAATGCAAGAGCGTAATCTTCTCGCAACAAAGAACTTCCAGTACGGAACATTTGAAAACTACGAAAAAGTTAGCGGAGAAACATTACGTGATGACCACCTGGTCAAAACCAAAGGATGTTTGACTTGTCCCGTTAAATGTGGTCGTGTTGTGATGCACGAAGGCATGGAAATAAAAGGACCTGAACTTGAAACAATAGGTCTACTCGGTCCTAACTTAATGCATGATGACCTGGAGCGCATAATCAGAGTGAACTACCTATGCGACGAATATGGAATGGACACTATGTCCTTTGGTGGATCAGTTGGCTTTGCAATGGAGCTAAGTGAAAAAGAACTATGGGATAACGGACTGCAATTTGGTGAATGCGAAGAGCTAGAGGAACTAGTAACAAAAGTGGCCACTCGGAGCGGAGTTGGCGATGACATTGCTAATGGTGTCAGATGTATGTCAGAAAAATATGGCGGCAAAGAATTCGCTGTTCATAGTAAAGGTATGGAACTTGCAGCTTATGACCCACGTGCAGCACAAGGCATGGGCATCGGATATGCGACAGCAAACCGTGGTGGTTGTCATCTGAATGGTGGCTACATGGTGGTCCTTGAAGGCCTGGGGCTGAATGTTAGCGGTTCAACAATTCGTGGTAAATCTGCATTTGCTGTGTTTTTCCAAGACTTGATGGAGTCTGCTTCGGCGCTGGGAACATGTCTGTTTACAACATATGCTGTCTTCCCTCCTGTTGCTATACATAACAAGAAAAATATCATTGTACGAATGGTATACTCACTGATGCCAAGCTTCGGCGGTCTCGTTGCATTTCTTCACAAACATCCATGGAAAATGGACTTTAACATTCCGGCAATGATCCCATTCCCTTATGCATATCAACAAGTTACAGGCAATAAAATGGATTTGGGTAAATTTGTGCGAACCGGTGAGCGCATTTTCAACCTTGAGAGAATGATAAACATACGTCAAGGACTTTCAAATGGTGACACACTCCCCGCCAGACTCGTTGACGAGCCACAAAAAGATGGAAATGAAAAAAGCATCGTGCAACTTGCACCAATGCTTAAGAAATACTATAAAGTACGCCGCTGGGATGAAAACGGTGTCCCGACAAAGAAGCTACTGAAGAAGCTAGGGATATAAGCTCTTTATTCTTGCTTTAATTGAGATTTTGCTCACGACCTAACTCTTTTGTTATCGCTCCTGTTAAGCCCTGTGGGTCTAGTGAGTATACTTTCATGAGTTCTTCTACTGTGCCGACTGGTGCAACTGTATCGCCCAGATTTATTGGAATCATCTTTCCTTTGAACCCGCTATTGAAGAAATCTAAAGCCAGTTTTGAAGCCAGGCAACCGCCCGAAACACATTCTTCAACTACGAATACCGAGTCTGTTTCCTCTATCAATCCTTTAAAGGAACCATATGTCAGGTTGCTTATTTCAGTTAGCTTTATAACCTTTGCACTTATATTTCTCTCAGCGAGTAGTTCGGCGGCTTCCATGACGTTGCCAATCATTCTGCCATAGCTAACGATTGTAACATCACTGCCGTCTCTCAATACTGTTGGCGTATACGGCGGAGCATCCAATGCATATTCGCAGCCTTCCCCTCTCGGATAACGAATTGCAACCGGACCATCAACTTCATATATTGCATATCGCATCATATGTTCCAATTCTGAAATAGCTGACGGACAAAGTACCGTCATGTATGGCATTTGCAAAAATATTCCAACGTCATATATGCCCTGATGTGTTTGACCATCATCAGCGACGAATCCCGCACGATCAATAGCAAAAACAACGTGCAGGTTTGATAGACACACATCATGAAAAACCATATCATACGCACGCTGGATAAATGAAGAATAGATTGCACATACAGGTATCATGCCCTGCTTAGCAAGACCGCCTGCCATCGTTACTGCGTGTCCTTCAGCGATGCCTACGTCATAAAACCTATCTTTGAAAAATTCTGCAAAATCATCCAGACCCGTGCCGGATTGCATCGCAGCGGTAATTGCACATATTTTATCATCACTGTTCGCAAGCCCAACAAGTGCATCGCCAAACGCCGATGCAAATGTTTCTGTTGACGGCATTTTGGGCTCACCATTCAAGACATCGAACTTTGAAACGCCGTGATATATGTCAGGGCTTTCCTCCGCATATTTATACCCCTTGCCCTTCGTTGTGGTGAGATGAATAATTGTAGGCTTCGACAAGTCTCTGGCAATTTTAAGAACTTTACAAACTTCTTTAATGTTATGTCCGTCAACGGGGCCTAAATAGACAAACCCCATATTCTCAAACATACTCGACGGCAAGAGCGCATCTTTAATACCTGACTTGATTCTACGAAGACATCTGTCAATCCTCTTTCCGATAAACGGAATTTTCGCAATTGTCTTACGATAAAATTTCTTGAAACTTAGATAATATCTGCGTACACGCAGACGTGCAAGATGTCGTGACAGACCGCCGACATTTTCAGTTATTGACATCTCATTGTCATTCAGTATAACTATCAGTGGCTCACCACTTTGTCCGGCATCAGACAGACCTTCATATGCAAGTCCGCCCGTTAATGCACCATCACCAATGAGTGCAATGACAGAATAGTCTTCATCCATTGCGGTTCTGGCTCTAGCCATCCCTAGTGCAACAGAGACAGATGTTGAAGCGTGACCGCTGATAAATGCATCATGAATACTCTCATCAGGACTCGGAAATCCCGACACTCCGTCAAAGCCACGCAAGCTAGAAAAGTCATCTTTTCTACCGGTCAATATCTTGTGAGTGTAACATTGGTGTCCAACATCGAAAATCAATCTGTCAGACTCAGTGTTAAAAACGTTATGAATAGCCACAGTAATTTCGACAACACCAAGATTTGATGCAAGATGCCCGCCGGTTTTCGAGATATTTGACAAAAGGAAAGACCGCAAATCTTCACACAATGTGTAAAGCTCTGCGATACTCATATTTCTAATATCTTTAGGTGTACTTAGTTTATCTAAACTGCTCATATGTATTTATCTATAGCACCATAACCAGTGCTTTCTGCCCCTGTAAGAATTTAGAAGCAACTTTACCATATAAGAAGAAAAAAAGCAACTCTTCTAAAGTTTTTTCAGATCATTTTTAAATCACAAATGCATATGCACTTTTTGACTATATTTCCTAATGCATAATTATGATATTTTTATCACCAATCGTATTGGTCGCCCGGTAGATATACAATATTACACTCGAAACTCCCGTCTTCTATCGTTACCATTCCGTAAGATGCCTTTCTCCTTTCATGGTGGTGTTCCAGTTGTCCCGGATTCATGAAAGTAATCCCATGTTCTTTTATAACACATGCATTGTGCGTGTGTCCGAACAAGGCAAGATCTACTCCAACCTCTTTTGCTCTATGAACCAATCGCGACAGGTCATCTTTAACACGATATACATGTCCGTGAGTCATAAAAAACTTTAGCTCACCGAACTGCAAAAGCAACTCATTATCACCGGGTGTCATGAAATCAGTATTTCCTTTTACCATGTGATATGTTAAATCCGAAAACTTCGCTTTTATTCTTCTGGCATCGTCTATATGGTCTCCCAAGTGAATCACAATATCCGGCGAACTTTCTTGAATTGCTTGCTCCATACGTCGATTATCACGATGTGTGTCAGAAAAGATTATAAGCTTTATTTGTTTGGATTCACTTATCATAATTACTATATTTCCTTTATCAATGTGATCTATTCATGTTAACGATGAAATAATAGCACAAAATCACATTAATTGCCACATAATCAAGCCATTCAATTCAATTTTCGACTTCTATAAGTCGAAAATATCAAGTTTTCAGAAGTAGATTGTACTCCTACTAAAAGGCATTCCGCCTAAGAGAGGCGGGGGCCTTAACCCACATCTTGACTTCGTCAAGACCCCCACTCCAAACGCCAAAGGCGTTAAGTGGCGGGTTAGATAAATATGCAAATTATGTTGATTATAAAACTGACAACCCTTCATTAAAAAAGAGTTGCCAGTTGTGTGTCCGATTAATTGACATCGATTAAGACATGGTATGTCTACCTGGTGAAAGAACCAAGCCGTCGGGAGTAACCCAGGTCAATTCATCAATTTGTTCATAATAAGGCAAAGGTAAAATATCCTCTTGTGGTTGTATCTCTACAAGCTCATCAACAAACCTCATTACTCGTCGTGTATATTGAGTTCCGTCGCTACTTAGGTTCGTTGGGTCACGTCCGGTTGAATGCCAGAATAACAATTGAACATATCCATGTTCTGTTGTCAAGTCCAAATTGTATCTATTGCGAGCATGTGACCATATTTCCATTAGAGTCAATAGGTTGTCGTATGCATCGAATAAGTCGCGGCTCCTATAGTCGTCACAAAATCTTTCGATTGCTGCATTTCCAATCCAGAACGGTGATATTTGTGCCAAACCTCGCCAGTCACCCGGCATGAAATGAACCGATGGGTCAAATGTGCTTTCATTAACGATCATCCCAAAAATTACTCGTTCACAAAAGTCAAACTCTATTGCAAATGCTCTTATCATATGCTGTATTTCTACACATGCATTAACTCTAAATCCGTTTTTGTAAACATAATACAATGGTTCCAACTCAATTTGCTCTTTTTCTAATGTTTCTGTTTCTAATGCCTCTAGTTCAATTGTCTCCGTATCCAACGGGTCAACTTCATACGCCATTGCCACAATGCCAGTTGTCAGTAATGTTGATAATATCAGGGCAAACGATATTACTTTGCTAATTCTTTTCATTGCTAATTTTATAACCTCTTTGAAATCTTTCTCACATTTTCTGTGTGGACGCAGCACTACAAACCCCGGAGTGACTATTTGCTACTCAGGGATTTCATATGTTGTGGGTTCACTTGTGTCTGACATATTACATTTTGTCATCACAAGTTCAGTAATATACACTATATTGTGTCGTGTGTCAACTCTTTGTCCATTTTGTATAAAACCCTACTGCTCATTTTGTATAAAATCCTACACCCTTTGCCATATATTGAGATATAATATTTGCAACCGCTTGTGTTGCTTATAGCAAATGACAACCCTTTTTCAAATCAAGAGTTGTCATTTGCATTCATCTGGCACGCCTAGCACGATTCGAACGTGCGACCCTCTGCTTAGAAGGCAGATGCTCTATCCTGCTGAGCTATAGGCGCATATACTGGCATTGTGTCTCGGTAATTTATTTGTACAGAATTACAAAGCTTTATTAATATAAACTAATTTCATTTCAATGTCAATATCTTTCGACTGCAAATCGTATTATTTCACATTATGCTTTATTGTCACACCGCATGAAATATGCTATCATATTTTCTATCTTATCTGGCAACTGTCTGGAGGTTCGTCTTGAGTACGATGATAAAAATTCTTATAAATGTCGGAATCTTTTTGTACTTTATATTAATCATTGTTTTATTAAATCTCGATAGTCCTTGGCCTTGGTTTGGTATTGCCGGCATTGCTCTTATATTCATTGTTCCTTGGCTTTGGAGAAAGTTACATAAAAGATGGCAGGAAAAGCAAGCAGAGATCGACCCGTTAGGTTATGGACTTGCACAAATCGAAGCTGAAAAAATCGAAAGAGCCGTTTTCGACAATGCGATTTATCTTATTGGAAGTGGCCGATTGAATTCCGGTTTCGCACATAGAATTGGGATTAAACGCCCGTGGAAACCCGGTCCCGTGTATAAGGTATTGGTGCATGGCGATACACTATACTTTTGTTACGCCGGTGCAAGGATTGATGAAATCGACATCGACATTGCGGCAAACGAAGCCTATAACGAACAAGAGTTACTCAGCCACAAAGAATCTTTTTCAATATTGATTCGAGATATAACTCAAGTGACAATAAGTACCAAACGCTCGCTGCTCACCGGGGACATCCAAAACAATGGCACAGTGTCAATACACGCAGGCGAACAAAAGTTCGACCTCATTATTCATGTAGTAAATGAATATAAAACGGTTGATGAGTTTTTTAAAAATTTAATCAATGTACCTGTCTCTATGGAAATTGACAAACACACACAGGCGTTACATCTCGAAGAAGAGCTTGTAAAGAATTACGCCGAACATTCTCCAGAAAAATTACGAACACTCAGAAGACTTTGTAGGACATTGAATATCCTCGGATGGGTGTATGCTGGTTGGACAATTTTCATTGGTTTTCCTCAAATGCCTCTTGCAATAATCGGCTTACTGTTGCCGACTGTCGCTATTGCTTTATACGCCATGAACAAGGACATTGTAAGATTCTTTGCACTGTCGAGAAACAAGGAGTTCAGGGCACCCTCCCTTGCCGGAGCGTTGGTCACACCGTCCATCGGCCTTACGTTACTGGCACTTGAGTATAATGTTTTTCATACTGCACGCCTTTGGATTGTCGTAATCATAGCGACCATTGTTCTCGTAGCTCTGGTGTTAATGCTCACAGAAGAGCACAATCGTAAAAAGTGGCTACGATTTGTTATACCAATGTTTGTAGCCTTCTTTGCATATGGTGCAGTTGTCACAACTAATGTCGTGTTTGATTATACTCCGCATCCCGATCCGGCTAATCATCAATTCACACAGCTTGAACGTAAATGGAGTTCGACAAGTGATGGACGCACCAGCTTCAACTTTGCCTTAAATGTAATTGAGCACGAAGATAACATGACTGTTCAACTAACCCCAGACAACTTTAGAGTCAGTGTTAGCAACAGAAATTTCGTTCGTGCATATGAGGACAACATTGTCCGCCTATGTGTATTGCCGGGACTGTGGGGCATCTCTTGGGTGCAATGCGTTGTTGTAATGCAGTATCAGGAGTAACGTGATCCCTCTACCCTAGTATATACCCGCCGAGCTTGTTTAAGCGTTCCTTTAGCTCGTCAGACTTCAGTGCCTCCAATAAGTATTGAACTTCAGGAAGCTCCCACGCGTGATCAGGAATCAGAAAATCATATTGCTCATCACAAATATGTAAGAAGTCTAAACCATACATTTTAGCCGCAGAATACACGCCAAGTCCTACGTCAGCAGAATCTGCCGCAATAAGTGACGCAACAGAAGTATGAGTGAATTCTTCCCTGTCATATCCATATATTTTTGAAGTATCGACATTGTTTTTGTTGCACAAGTAATCCATAAGAATTCTTGTGCCTGAACCCTTTTGTCTGTTTACAAACCTAATACCAGCTTGAGCGATATCTGCAACACATTCAATTTTCTTTGGGTTGCCTTTTGGCAAGATTAGACCTTGCATACGCTTGACACAATGTACAAGTCTCACTCCCCCGCCCGGAATCAATTTTTTCACAAACGATTCGTTATATTCACCCGTCTTCTCATCAAGTAAATGTGTACCCGCAAGATGTGCTTCACCCTTTCGTACAGCCAAAAGCCCACTCATACTTCCAACATGAGACGAACTTATAGAAACATCACCATACTTTACTTTCAATATATCATTTAATTCATCTATAAGGGGATCATGGCTTCCAATAATAACAATACTTTTTCGAAGTTCTTCATTACTACGAAGCAATCTCACCTTAACGCTTGAACCATTTTCATACCCCTCAACACCTTGAGGAACTTCCAAAATCCCGTCTGCCCTCATAAAAGACGTCACAATGCCACTTCCCCTATTTAGTGGAGATGCAATCAATTTGTCATGAACATATCCCATGCGAACACGAACAAACTCACGATATTTCAATGTAGACACCACAGCCCTTGACAGTGTCGCATCAATGTACTTTGCGTGCTCTCCCGCTACTTTGCAAAGATAATCGACTATCGGACGCACCAATTGCTCCAACACGATTATGCCCGACACAGGATAACCGGGTATTCCAACAATTGCTTTATTCTCAAAATAACCGAGAATCGCAGGCTTTCCGGGCTTAATCGCCAGCCCATGATACAGCACCGTGCCAACATCACCAATAACTTTGGCTGAATAATCTTCTCTCCCGGCTGACGAGCCTGCACCAAGTAAAACGATATCACATTCAGTGAGTGCAGACTTTAACGCCTCACGTATAAGAGCTTCATCATCTTTGACAATCGGATATGTTATGGTTTTGGCACCCCACTCTTGAAGCATTGCGGAAAATATTGCTGAATTAAACTCCGGTATTTCACCTTTTTTTAAGTTTGCAGATGGTGTTGTTATTTCATCACCTGTTGGTATAAAACCAACTACAGGTATCTTAATAACAGATACATCAGTAACACCACTCGCAATCATGGCTCCCAATGCAGAAGGTGTTATTTTAGAAAAAGACGGTAAAATCATCTCTTCAGCACAAATATCTTCACCAATTTGCCTTATATGTTGCCAAGGCGTTGCCGCCTCAAAAAGTCGAATTGTACCGTCATCACCATCAGAAAATATTACATCCTCAATCATGACTACTGCATCACAACCATCCGGTATTGCATCACCTGTATCAATAATCGTATATTGCTCCTGTGACAATGTCACAGGAGTTGTTTCTGTTGCACCAAAAGTCAAAGTCGCCTGAATAGCAATCCCATCCATAGCAGAAGCATTATAATGTGGCACACAAATATTAGCATAAGCAGCCTTACTCGTCACCCTCCCCGAAGCCTCATACACATGGACAGGTTCATCCTGCCACCTCATTCCATTATTAACAAGAGAATCAAGATAATTCTCTCTCGCCTTATCAAGCTCTATGTTAGTCAAGTATTTGAATTTCATTTGCGTTTACTCCCACTTATTTTAAAATTTAGAGTTGGACACGTGTTGCCTAAAAATAAACCACCTTAACAACATCGCCTTTAGATAGTCCCTCGCAATCCCTTGGCACACAAATATACCCATCAACTCCGGATAAACTCGATATCAGCCCGGACTTCCCTCTAATTGGGTTCGCAATATTTTTACTATCATTATCATCCAACGTCACAGCGATATATTCTGCTCTCCCATGATTTGATGATATAGCCTCAGATAGCTGTGCATCGGTACTACGTCGCACTACGTGCGATTTTGTCAGCTTCTCAAGCAAAGGACGGACAAACAGCTCTGTAACCATATATGCCGCTACAGGATGACCCGGCAACCCAAATACAGCCTTTCCGTTGACAATGCCCAATATCGTTGGCTTTCCGGGCTTCATAGCAATACCATGTAAGAGCAACTCCCCTTCCGACTCAATAACTCGTGCCGTCATGTCACGAGCACCAGCAGATGAACCACCGGAAATGAGACAAATATCACATTTCTCTACAGCAGTTAAAACAGCGTTGCATATCGCCTTTTCATCATCTTTTATAATACCGAAGTCCAAAGCTTCTGCACCAAGCTCATTTGCTACTGCGAGGAGCATCGCGGTGTTTATATCACGCACTTGACCGGCTGTAGGCTTAGTTGAAACCGGGACAAGTTCGTCCCCTGTTGAAATAACACCAATTACCGGTTTAACGCGAACCGCAACCTTGTCATGACCAAGTGCAGCCAAAATGCCAATGTCATGTGGAGTCAATATTTTCCCGGCCTCCAGCACAAGCTTTCCAACTGTTACATCATCACCTTTGAACACTACGTTATTACCGGGTGCAACAGGCTTCTGCATACCGACCATTCCATCGCCATAATCTTCACTATGTTCAACCATAACAACTGCATCAGCCGTCTCCGGCAATGCTCCGCCGGTTGATACAATCGCACAATTGCCCGGAGTAATCGCAACATTAGCCGATTCACCCATCATAACTTCATCAACAACATTTAGAATTGCCGGCATACTTTCAGAGCAACCAAATGTATCAGAAGCACGAACAGCATACCCGTCAACTGTGGAACGATTAAAGTCGGGGACATTTTCATCCGAAGATATATTAAAGTGCAAAACTCGTCCGCATGCATTTATCAGATCAACGAGTTCTGATTTACACTCAAAATTTGGCAAAAGAGTTTCTATTATTTCAATTACCTCTTCAGGCGTTTTTACGTTTAACATTATTTGACCTTCTCTCTGTGTCTAAGATTGCACTAAGACCTTATTGTAAGTTTCTGTACTTAATTTGTCAATGTCATCTTGTATAGTGTAAGGAGGAAAGACAATGTCACTTCCGAAAATGAACCAACTAAGACTTGGTGAAGTATTGCTAGAGTCTGGATGTATAACCGGCGAACAGCTAAATAAAGCACTTAGCATACAGCAGTCATCACAATCCAGAAAACGACTTGGTGAAGTCCTTATTGAGATCGGTGTAATTACCGAAGATCGTCTCAATACGGCTTTATCGACGCGCCTTGGAATCAACTACGTTCCGATTAGCGAATGTCCCATTGACTTGCAAGCAGTCGCACTGATACCAAAATCAGTCGCTCTTAAACACTGTCTTATCGCAACAAAAGTTGATCGAAATACATTGAACATTTTGATTAACGATCCTCTCAATTACTATGCCATAGAAGATGTAAAGCTCATATCCCGTGCTCAAAATGTGGAAAGCATGATTTGCAAACGCTCAGAAATTCTAAATGCAATAAAAGAAAGTTATTCAGAAATCGAAACTCAACTTGCAACACGCAGTGCAAACGAAGCCGCCGGCGAAACTTCAGCACTCACATATGTTGATATTACTGAGACTGCAGATGATACTCCTGTTGTAACGTTGATAAATTCAATGTTAAATAAAGCTCATAGTGCCGGTGCAAGTGACATCCACATAGAACCATTTGAAAATCAAACTCAAATTAGAATCCGTGTTGACGGTCAAATCGTCGACTATACAACACTATCGCAATCATTACATAGCTCAATGACAGCACGTATAAAGATCCTGAGTGGCATGGACATTGCCGAGAAACGTGCTCCGCAAGATGGACATTTTCGTGCAATGCTTGAAAATACTGAATTAAACGTGCGTGTATCATCCATCCCAACACTCTATGGCGAAAAAATAGTTTTGCGATTTCTAAGTCAAACTGCACTTCTCGACAACGCCACAACTTTTGGTATGCCACAGGATGACTACGAAAAAATGTTAAAATTACTCCAGTCACCACACGGATTGATATATATAACCGGACCAACGGGTAGTGGTAAAACAACCACCTTGTATATGCTAATTGAGCTTCTCTCAAAGAGAAATGTAAATATTGCTACTGTTGAAGACCCGGTAGAAAAAGCAATACAAAAAGTCAACCAAACACAGATAAATCCACTCGCAGGACTGACATTTGAAACAGGTCTGCGTTCTATTTTACGCCAAGACCCTGACATCATAATGATTGGCGAAACCCGTGACACAGAAACAGCGAGCATATCCGTTCGCTCTGCTCTTACCGGGCACCTTGTGCTTTCATCACTGCATACTAATGATTCTGTTTCAGCAATAGTGCGACTAATTGACATGGGTGTAGAAGACTACTTAGTGTCAAACTCATTGGTCGGTGTTGTCGCACAGCGATTAGTTAAAAAAATATGCCCGTTCTGTTGTGAAGAATATGAAGCAACTGAAGCAGATATGAGTGCAATGAACACGACAGAAATCAGAACATTGGTAAGAGGTCGAGGATGCCATAATTGCAATAACACCGGATATAAAGGGCGTGTTGCAATTCATGAGATACTCACAATTGATTCAAAGATAAGAAATCTAATTACACGTAGTTCAGGCATCGAAGAAATATATGAATATGTTAATAATAATAACTTGATCAAAAGTCTACAAACAAGTCTCCTTAACCTTGTCAAAGAACGAAAAACAACACTAGAAGAACTATTGAAACTAACATACTTTGTACAATAAGATCGACACATGAACGACACAGGGGATCAGTTCTCTTGTGCTCACCTCACATTTTTAACAAACAACTGTCAATATGACCTCCGAATCGTTATAAAAGAGCACAAGAGAACTGATCCCCTGTGTCGCCTCCGTGTCCTTAAATTGTAAGGAGGTAAATTCCGATGCACATAAATGAGTTGTTGACAATTGCACGAAACCAGCGAGCAAGTGATGTACACATAACCTCTCAACGCAACCCCATGTTTCGTATAGACGGAGTGCTGTATGAAACACAGTATTCACTTAGCATATTAGAAAAAAGAGAAATGATTTTATCACTTCTCACTGACAAACAATGTAAGAAAGTAGAAAATGCAGTAGATGTTGATACTAGCTATGAAACTGAAGGCGGAATACGTCATAGAGTCAATGTATATTATCAACAGCAACAATTAACTGCCGCAATAAGACTCCTTAACGACAAAATACCCACTTTCGAAGAGCTCTTACTCCCTGAAGCACTTCGCACTCTCGCAAATGAACCTCGTGGACTAATTTTAGTCACAGGACCAACCGGAAGTGGCAAATCAACTACATTAGCCGCAATGGTCGACTACATTAACGAGAGAAAGGCGTGTCATATACTAACAATAGAAGATCCGGTTGAATATGTCTATACGCAGAACATGGCAATGATTCATCAACGTAACGTTGGTGAAGATGTCGATAGCTTTTCCAATGCACTTAAAAGTGCAATGCGTGAAGACCCGGACGTGATACTCGTAGGAGAAATGCGTGACTTTGAGACCATTTCTGCGGCTATTACTGCGGCTGAAACCGGACATTTAGTTCTTTCAACACTTCATACAACCGGTGCGGCAATGACTGTCGATCGAATAATCGACGTATTCCCGCCACATAGCCAACAGCAAATTCGCACTCAACTGGCCGGAGTTCTAAAAGGCGTTATAACACAAGCACTATTACCACATGCCAGTGGCACGGGACGTATTGCCGCATTTGAGATCATGTTAGGAACAGATGCAGTCTCCACTTTGATTCGCGAAAACAAAGGGCATCAACTAAACTCAATAATACAAACAAGTGCACGTCAAGGTATGATCTTACTAGATGACTACCTCGCCAAACTTGTTCGCAACGGAGCCATAACCATGGAAACTGCATTAGAAAGAGCAGTAAATAAAACAGAGCTTCCTGCTAACATTGAACGAAGACTGGGGTGATAAAATTGACTCTCTTAAAGTAAAAATAAATAATTATTCGAAATGGCTAATTTTTACCCAAAAGTATACGAAATATATAAATAAGAGCTTGTTCATCTATACAAGCTAATCTGCCCTAGTATAAGTGTATATTCAGCAGAGTTGATTTGTAATGGAAAGGAAGAATGAAATGAAACTTCAAAAAATTCTTAAAAGTAGAAAAGGCTTCACACTTATGGAGCTAATCATTGTCCTTATCATAATTGCAATACTGGCAACTGCACTTATTCCATCATTCCTAAATTTTGCGAGCAGAGCACGTGATGAATCACTATATGCTCAAGCCAGAGTTGGTATGGTTGCCGCACAGGTCTTGCTAACTGAAGGTGGCGGCGTTCCTGTTGCAAAGCTTCCCGATAGTCGCACATTTGAGATACTTGGTGACAATACTACAACTACAAGCTTTGCAGGCGCATTAAATGTTTCCCCTGATAGGTTTACAGAACTAGTGAAAGACGATGTAGCTAATCCTGCAGGGTTCTCAAACTTTGTAATTGCAAGCGGCGGCCTTAGAATCGAGGGAATTACCTACAATGACGGCAAAGATAATATTGTAGTTATTACCCCATGAGCATAACTCAGCACAGCAATTACTTTTACTACACGCTTCGTCATTGCGAGTCGTCTACTGCACTTCTCGCAATGACGGTAATTTTAAACTTGAGCAGACAGAAACATAATGGAACTATAGAAAGAATAGAGTCATGATATATGAAGTGGTCGCAATCTACACATTTCTTGTAATTGTTGGAGCGTGTATTGGTAGCTTCATCAATGTTGTTATATCACGCTTGCCGATCAAAGGTGCGTTTTTAGCAAGTAAACGTTCGCGTTGTCTGAAATGTGACGAACCAATCAAGTTATATGATTTGATTCCGATTGTTTCTTGGGCAATTCTTAGAGGGTGTTGCAGAAAATGCCACTCAAAAATACCTGTTAGATACCCACTGGTTGAATTCTCATGCTCAATTATTGCAGTAGCTTCATTCGTCCGGTTTGGTGTCGAACTCGCAACGATTCTTGTATTTGGAGTCACGGTAATATTACTTGCAATCTCAATTATAGATTTACAAACTACAGAAATACCAAACTCACTTGTTGTCATTATCGCTGTTTTCGCCATTGTTGCAATTTGGATCTTTCCGAATGTAACGCTACTTGATAGTGCGATAGGCTTTGTCATAATTAGCGTGCCGCTACTCATTATCTCGTTAATAATAAGCGGAGCTTTCGGCGGCGGTGATATAAAACTAATGGCTGTATGTGGCTTCTTGTTAGGATGGCAAGCTACACTACTATCATTCTTTATCGCCCTACTATTTGGTGGAGTCTACGCAGTATTTCTGATCGTATCAGGTAAACGCAAAAAAAGTGAACACATGGTATTCGGACCTGCAATATGCATTGGTGTGACAATTTCGTTGTTCTTTGGAAACGACATCATCTCGTCTTACTTGCAACTATTCGTGATTTAATCGGTGAAGCAATAATATCACAGATATGGAGAGTAAAGCTGATGCCTAGATTCACATATTCTGCAATTAATTTAACAAATGAGCGGGTTCACGGTGAGTTGGATGCTCGTGACTGTGATGATTTACGTCGCTTGCTTCGAGCTCAGGATCTTGTGCCTGAAAAATATAAAGAAATAGAAGATAAAATCTCTGTCTACCGCATGAAAGCAAATGATGTTGGTGAGTTTTCTCGACAACTCGCCGGTATGCTGGCAAGCGGTATTACTATTTTACGTGCAATGGAAATTTTGAAAAAACGTGACTTTTCCCCGAAAATAGTTACGGTATACGCGAAGCTTTATAGAGATGTACAAATGGGACACACTCTATCGGAAGCAATGCGACTCCAAGGGAGTACATTCCCCGAACTGTTAGTAAACATGTACGCATCCGGAGAAGCCAGCGGACAACTTGATCGAGTAGCTGAGAAGATGGCGGTTCACTATGAGAAAGAACACCGCCTCAACTCCAGAGCAAAAGCCGCAATGACATATCCTATGATACTTCTTGTCACTACTATACTCGTTGTCATATTGCTCTTTACACTAATTCTACCAAATCTCTTTAGTGCATTTGAGGGATTTGAGCTACCAACAGTAACTCGCGTGATGTTAACCATAAGCACATTCATGGTCAATTACTGGTATGTTGTTGTTATTGGTATTCTCATACTCATTCTTGGATTTCAAATGCTCCTTACAATCAACAGCGTTAGATATCAATTTGATAAAATGAAGCTAAAAATGGCGAAAGCAGGCAAACTTCTAAAGATAATTTACACGGCAAGATTTGCAAGAACATTGTCATCGTTATACTCAAGTGGAATACCGATGATTCGTGCACTTGAGATCACATCAACAATTATCAACAATAAATATATCGCCGAGCAGTTCCACGACGTTGTAACAAATGTTCGCAATGGCGATCCTCTTTCCTCTTCAATCGAAAAAGTAGATGGGTTTGATAAAAAGCTTGCTACAACCATAATGATCGGCGAAGAATCCGGAAGACTTGATTCTATGCTTGAATCAACTGCAGAGAGCTTTGACTATGAGTCAGAAGTCGCTCTTGAGAAACTGGTTCAGCTCATTCAACCAATCATGATTGTCATAATGGCCGCCATAATCGGAGCAATCATGTTAGCCGTAATGCTCGCAATCATGTCAATCTATCAGACCACCGGACTGTAGCTGGTAATCGTATCGATTATGAACAAGTGTGCTACCCACTGTACACCCTGTTTACATAATACAGCATTACGCTGAAAGGAGCCCACCAATGAAAACTTCAATTTATATTTCAACAGATATGGTAAAGGTAATCTCATACACAAAATCCGGTTCACATGTACGTATCAAAGATTATCTGTGCTATCCACTCCCGGAAGAATGTATGTTGAGTGGAGTTATTCTTGACGGTGCTCCAATCCTAAAAGCATTATATACACTCAAAGCCAAAGAGCCACATTTGTTCAGCGATGCCTCATTAGTTATTGATGGTAACTTTGTATATACTAAAAAGATTACTGTTCCAAATAAACTCAACAAGATCTCATGTGACGAAGTTATTCGTGATGAGTTTTCAGAAGTTTCTACAGACTCTGAAAACCTAATTTGTGACCATTTTTACCTATCGAATATGCCGGACGGCTCAAAAAGTATACTGGCATGTGCTGTTGAGAATGTACACGTTCAATCATATATATCACTCTTCAATGCCGCAAAGATCAACCTAACATCTATTCACCTTGGAATATTTACAGTCTTACAATTCATCAACAGAACTACAGAATTATGCGACAAGCCATTTGTGTTGAATGTAATTGATGATCTGGTAATGCTTTCTATGATTTTCCAAAATGGTGTGAATGTATTCCAGTCAAGAACAAGACTCTACGGCGATGACCAAACTGCGATAGTAAACAGCACATTGGACGGACTGTCCGGAATTATTCAATTCAATAAATCTCAAAATTTCCAGGACATAACTGACTGCTACTATCTCGGTCTAAGCGATTCAGATATGGAACTGATTTCGCAAAACAGCTCATATCCGGAGATTCGCTTTTCTAAATTAGACCTATATTCAAATGCTAAAAACGCGAAAATACTGCCACCGAACGCCCACTTTGCATATTTGAATACACTAATGCAAGATTCAGATAATGATATATTTTACAACATGAAGATGTTAGAAAAAGCAAAACAAAAGAAGCGTCCAAAGAAAGTGTGGGTTCCTACTCTCATTTGTGCATCTGTATTTCTTGCGATTTTACTAACTTTCATGTGGGTGCTAGTCTCAAATGTTGAGCGAGATATTCGCGATATTAAAAATTACATTGATGATCCGAATATTGTTGCAGAAAGAAATCGATTAGATGAGTTTAGTATGAGCACAAGTCATATAACTACACTGTATGACTCAATAGTAAATATGCAGAGCGAAAATAGCGGCAAATATAGAATTGATAAGCAAACCCTCAATACACTTGCAAGTACAGCCGGCATTCCCGTTTACATTAAAAGTTTTAATTTCGACTATTCAAGCGGTACAATTAGTGTCACGTGTTCAAGTTCGACAGAATACGACGCGTCAAATTTTGTTGAATCATTACGAATTAATCCGATGTTCGCAGACTTCGATGTTTATTACACAGGCTATACCACAGGTGCAGAAGGAACTTTCATATTTAGCATTGACATAGTACAGCGTTCACTCGAGAGCTAGTATCATCTACCAGAGTTTATTATAAATAATCGCATAGCTGTTTTAAAATTGGTCGTATCAAATAAACTATGAAAAACTAACGTCATTCTGCGCTAAGTCGCAGAATCCAGATGGGGGTGTCTGTAATGACAAAGCATGAGTTAACTAAGAGAGAGAAAGTATTGATTCTCATTGCAATATTACTATTGCTGACTTATCTGGTTGTTCAGTTTGCGATTTACCCGCTGTTCAACAGGTATTTCGACGACATTGCTGAAAGAAACAGTCTACAAACTGAAAAAGTACAAGTTGAAACAAAAATTGCAAACTCAACAAGAATTGAAGATGATTTTCTTGCCGCAAAAGAAGAATTTGACAAAATAATTCAACAGTACCCCCTACTCATTCCAAATGAAGAAATCGATAGAACCTTGACCGACCTTTGTATTTCAAATGGGCTGAAGCCAACAGCATTGCGATTCACAGACTCATACGGCGCTCCACAAGTTGAAGTTAATGATGAGAGCATTAATGAAGATGATGCTTCATACTTGTTTACAGTTGTTGTCGCAACAATGAACATGACCAGTGATTATGACTCACTCATGAGCTTAATTGACGACGTTGAAGCCAGTGAGTATATCAATATTGTAAATCTAGGATATGCGGTCGTAAACAGTTCAGACGAAGACGATTACGCGAACATAACCATGACATTCGAACTAACTTACACCAATCCATAATGCTACCATGCCAAAGAAAATGGAGCACAAGAGAGAACTGGTCCCCTTGTGCTCCCAACTGCCGTCATTGCGGCCCACGAGCCGCAATCCCTTAGAGTATGCCTCGATTCATGGGATCCCGGACCAAGTCCGGGACGACGAAAACGACACAGGAGATCTGATCCCTTGTGTCGTCATTTAACTGTCAATCATCATTAGCGGTCTTACTGCATACGAGCGTGAGATCGCTACACCTGTGCTATCGGATGTTACTGTTACATCAACCAAATAGCTTGACTCATCCAGAGTGGGCGTTATTGTGAAACTAATGCTTTTTCCTTTGTAGAAGTTTTGCGAAAAGACCTTTCTTCCATTTTTCTGCAGAGAGCCGTCATAAATATCAAAGATCAACATTGATGAACCGACAATCATAGACACTGAATCGTCCTCAAAGCTTTCTATCACTGATGCCTGTGCTATGTTATTAACAAGTGTATTTCCAACGTTATCAAGGATCATATTATATTCAGCAATTTCATTTGCCCTTGCATATGCTTTAAGCATTGGCGAAATAACCGCTGTGGCCATCGCCGCAATTAGTGCAAATAACACACAAACGACAAGCACCTCAAGGAGAGACATACCTCTTTTTGAGGCGATTATTTTTTGTATTCGTATAGTTATAGATTTAATAAAATTGTACATTTCTATAGCCTCTTTTCTATACTACAACAATAACGGTGCTGGGAGCTTTTTCACGACACTGGAGCTTTTTCACGACACTGGAGCTTTTTCACGACACTGGAGCTTTTTCACGACGCCGGAGCTTTTTCACGACGCCGGAGCAAATGCAACAACTCCATCTACATCATATACGATGACATCATGCGAAGCCTCAATTTCAGCATCATCTGACGTAAATGTAATCGTCGACAAAGCACTCTCCGGAAGTTCATCATAATCTTCAAGTACAAGAGCATTAAACCTATCTTGCGACTCTTTTGCTCTAATAATCGAATCACTTGTAAGCGATGTAGAAAACCTAATTATTGTAAAAATAGTTGTAAGAAGAATACTCAAAATAAGCAGACTCACAATTGTTTCCATTATTGTAAATCCCCTCTTCGAGCGGAAAATTTTCTTTATTGCCAATGTAATCGAATTTGTACATCTACGACCGGGGGATTCATTTTTCAATTGCTTTAGATTCAATAATTTCATAACTCATCAACACCCACTTACCAAAATTACTGAACTCCATCTCTCCTACATCACCATTCACATTTGTATCTGACAGTACGCAATCTCTAAGCTCGTAACTTGCGATTGATGTAATATATCTTGGTGCATCTCGCAAGCTAGCTGACTCGACTTCAACAACAACACGTACATCCATCTGTGCATTAATTGTTGCAGTTCTGGGAATACGAGGAGTCGGAGGATCTGTTTCAGGCACTGCATCAACCGGTCCGGCAAATCTAATATCTTGATACGAAAACTCTAATGTTATGCCTTTGATATTACTCATATCAATCTCGAGTATATCAGCATTTAACTCGATTGAGCCCTGAGGTGATTCAAAGGAATCATATATTCCACGTGCGATCTGATATGCAAGAGAACTTTCAAAGTTTGAATCAGGATAGTCTGTCGATTCAGGCACTTCCTCAAGGCTATACTTAATACTTCGATGTATAGAATCGGTCAGTATCACTGCCGCATTGTATTTTTCTTGTCTGACATTAGCACCAACATTTGTACTTGCCGCCACCAATACAGAGCCACCAATTGCCAATAGTAACAACATAATTCCAAGGACGAACATTAATGATGCTCCAGACTTGTCTTTGAGTATCGACAATACTTTATTTCTCAATCTCATCATCAACGCCTCCTTTCGTTGTACTCATTTATTTTCCGCACTGCTCTTGCATTTCGTTTACGCATATAGTTTCTGAACCAACTTGTCTGTGTTAATCCAGCTCCTCCAAAGACGGTGAAGATACCGCTTACTATCACAAAGCTGTCTAGCCCATCTGTAGATTCTTCATTGGGCTTGTCATTACTTTCCTCTGTAACTCCGGACCCATTACCGACACCGGATTCATCTAAGCCATTCTCGTTACTACTTGCATTACTTTCACTCGAAGCACCGAAATCGTCTGACTGCTCTACTGAACCATTAGGCTCACTTTCATCTGATAGTGGATTGCTTTGATCGCTATTATTTGTCAAAGCATCATCCAAATCACCTTCAGTCATTTCATCAGGCTCCATATTTTCTTCCGCTGACTCTGTTGGCGGTACAGTTACATTTTCACTAACAACCGGCCATGCTGTAGGAACACTTTGATTTGATGGTATGGCACAATTTATATATGGGTATATATCCTCATATATAAAGTTATAAACAGGCGGTAACGAAAGCATAGTCCAAGTTTGTGGTGATAGGTTGACCCATGTTATTGAGTTGCTTATAGCCATATACAGTCCATCTGTGTCGACCATTACCGGTCCGGTAATTGGTTGAGTAAATCCATCATAATCAAATCCATTGACAGGTCCAATTAAACTGCCGCTACCGGTTGTCGGTATCGTTGACGCATCAAAGATCAAGGCGTCAAATTCACCACCAAGGTAATATACATCGACATACTCGGCATCCGTTTCTGTTTGGGAGCTTGTTATAGGATATATACGTGTATCACTGACGGGTGCGGGTGCAAGATAAAGCACTCGAGTCATCTCACCGGAGTTGTCTCCCGCCACTCCGCCGACATTTGAGCCATTGCCACCTGTCGGCACAATAGCATTTTGTCCTCTTGAGTCCAATATAGTGCTTATAACAACAACATCAGTTATTGTTCCGGTATTCTGTCCCGCAATTGAGCCCACATACATTACAGAGCCGGATATTGAGTTGTGATTTCCTCTAATCGGCGACGTTGTTCTTGTGGCACCTTCAAATACAAGCGTTACATTACTAATCGTTCCATTATTTTGACTAAATACGCCGACATAACTTGTTTGTGCCACTGTTTCTGGTTGTATGTGATTTATTGTTAACCCGGAAATCAGATTGCCACCGCCATCGAATGTTCCGTTAAATATACCGGTCACAACTGACATAGCATTACCTAGATATACATTTGCAAAATCAAGATCACGTTCTTGTGTGATGTTAACGCCGATAGTAGTCGCCATGTTGCTAATTTGAATCATCTGTTGAGGCACTCTGATATAAACTTCTGACGGGTACATAGCAGAGCTTTGACTGCTATATATCGCTTTTGCAAAGCGTGCGTCTATCCATCGGCCTGTAGATTGATCATTTACATAGATTTCGCCGGATACACCTGATACAACACTTGTCGGAATCTTCGCATAATTGAACATATTTCCAACTGTGGCTCCGGGTCTCGAAGTAGATTCAACAAATGTGTTGTTTCCGGCGTTTACATTTATGCTAACACCAAATTTCCCTGGTCTGGCGACCAGTACAGCATATCCATAACCTGTTATTTGAAGACTATCGTCGAGCTTTGGAAGTCCCGATCCCGTACCTGTGGAATAGAATCCAACTGTGCCATCAATATACTCTTCATAATACACAATATCCGAAGCCGGAATCGTGGCTACAGGCCAGCTTGTGGTTGGTGATGTTCCGAGGTATGGATACGGATTATCAGCCGATATGATCCCTAGCATCGTGTTTCGCCAATTTGGTACATTCGATTGTACCCAAGGGGCTCCAAACCCATCATTCGTATTCAATTCTTGAGTTGTTCGTGGCTCGCCTCGAATTACCACCCCGGTAGAAAATATGTTGTAATTTGCACTTATTGGCGTTTGAGACGGTCTTAAAGCTGATGAGTATGTACCGGACAGATAGTACGCATTTATCTCTGTGCCTGTTCCTGCGGCTGTAATTGGGGCAACGGGGTTGATGCCCGATACCGTTCCGGATGCTTGTGCAAGGAACAATGCATTTTCGATTAATCCGTTATTCGTCCCGACTATGCCCCCTGTTGCACCTGTGCCTGTAATTGGCTGTTGAGAGATAGGCATACCGGATTCAGCAGATATAAACACAACATTCTTTATTGCTCCGTTGTTTACTGATGCGATGCTACCATTATCACTTCCGCCTTGAATTTTGGAATCATAAATCGTTAGATTTTCTACAATGCCATCCGTATCGATTAATCTAAACAGTCCTTTGTCATTTGCACTTGCGTATGTCAACGACAAGTTTGCGATTTTATTACCCTGTCCATCATAGACTCCCCTGAAAGTACCCCTTACGATATTTGGAAGCTGTGCCACAGGAGTTGTGGTATTCGGAGGCGAAACAAGATTTACACCAAGTCCTCTTGAGGGTTCGGCTTGAGTACTTGCAAGTATTGTCATATCAATATCAATCTCTTGAATAAAGATGTGTTCATCGCTACAGAGTGTAGCACTTTTTTCATTGTAGAGGGAAATATTTTGAAGTTGCCACGGTGTGCGAATCACGTGCTCTGTGGAATGCTTTTGAGGGAGATTTGCTAATACCGGTTTATTTGGATTCCCTCCTGTGCCGTTAATAGTTATCGGATAAACTTCTTTCGCGAAGAACGGATTGATTAATGCGTAGACTCCGGGAAGTCTAACGTCATTTGCATTTTCAACATTTATCCATATAATCATCGGTTCAATTGGATTATTCAATTTTTTTGCTGCATCAACAAGTAAATCATGTGGTAAATACATAAACGTTCTACCACTTAGATATGGTACAGATAAAGGATAATCGCCTAGTTTAATCTGTCCACCATTACCCAGAGTCAATCGATTATCCTCAATGTCAAGACTTGTCCATCCGTCATCTTCATATTGTGAGTACGCAACCGGTTTATTGGCATTTAGACCAATACCAGCAGGTAACTGTGCTCCATATCCCGCTTCTTTTATAACAGGATTGTCATATCTTAAATAGTCAATAGTCCTCTCAATTCCGTCACTATCTATATAACGTGCAAATATTCCAATCCCGCTAGGTTCGTATTTTTCATAATAAATTACACCCATCTGTGCCGGGATATCACTGGGCAATGATGCAACTACAGGCCAGTATTCTCTATCCGTAGGTGGCACAGTTCCTACCGGGAACGGGTACATGAATGTCGGGAATAGTTGCATTGAACCAAAGTTAATGCCAGCTGTGTTGCTCATTGTCCAATTGTTATTAAATTGAGCTGTGCTGTAAGCTTCAACAATCTCTTTTGAATCCATTGCCGGATACAGTAGCTTTTGTCCTGTCACCATAAGGTTATAATCAATCTGTGATGCAGTAATTCCATCAATTGATGTCTGAAATGGTCTAAGTGCGGGTTCGCCTGAGAGATACACAGCGTTTTGACCAACCTGATTGCCCGAACCTGTGAATGGACGCATTGCTGATCTGCCTGTGCCGATTCTCGGCGCAACCGCAAGATACATAATATTATCGACATCGTTTGTTGTACTTCCAACAATACCACCAAAGGACGACGAATAAACTCCACTTACAGCCGGACGTGCGGATGTAGACGTAAATATTACATCAGTAAGGGTCCCCAAATTATTTCCAACCACTCCACCAACATTTGACGTCCCCTTAACAGCGGCTGGGTGAAGATTCCATACAGGTAATTGTCCTCGTGAATCTCGTGTAACAACTTGTTGCACGAAGCAACTTCTCACTGTCCCTGAAATCAAGTTGTTGCCAACAATCCCGCCAACATTTGTACCACCGACTATTGAATCAGTAGTAAATGAATACAGTCTAAGTGTTACTCGCTCAACTATTCCGGCATTTTCTGCAAATAGACCCACATTCATTGCACCCGGAGTATTAATCACTAAGTTTGCAATCCACATATTCGTGCCCACAAATCTTCCGGCAAATCGTTCCGTCACAACTGCATTTCTGCTAAAGTCTCTTCGTGTTGATGTGTCGGTTGAATATGTACCACTACTAGCCTGCGTTATCTCGCTGAAATAATTTATTGCAAAATCGATATTCAAATGCTGTGTATACACACCTCTTATGTTGTCTGCGACCAGGTTAATATTATCCATATGTCTTGCGGAACGTATACTTGCACTTGTAGTATCTGAGAAGTTAGCAAATAGCGGATTGTAACTTTCGATAACTCCCGAACCGGGTGCATTAACTCTGCCCATAATATTCTTTTCCGGATCTATTTCGTCTATTGACGTGTCTGCATCCGGGAATAGTCCAATTTGGACCGGCGAGTCTGCAAGTTCAAATGCTAAATAATTCGGTATATAAATTCGATACATTACCGGATTATCTTCATTATTTTTTGGAATGTTCGCAGTCGGTATAAATTGCTCTGCAGGTAGCCAGTTTTCATCAGGCACTTGTCCGAAAATCGACTCTGTCAAGTCATCATCCAACGCAAACACTCTCCACTCCCCTTCAAATAGAGCAATTTTATAGATAATTCCTTCGCCAAATTCCAGTAGATACCCTTTATTGTTCGGATAAAACTCAATAGCATAACCATCATTGGTCACATATCTTGGTGAGCCGGCCGGAACAATGGTTGTGTTAGAAAAAGGGCTTACATATCTTGGTGCTAAATCGCTATAGAATTCATAATAAACTAATGCACCGGCTTGGATAATATCTTCATCATATATGTCTTCCCAACCCATTTCACGATTTTCCAAAAGTGGATTTGTTAATGTCTCTTCTAAGTACGAAAAGGGCTTATTATTCGTCAATATTGGATACGGATATTGAGTGTACTTATTTTTATGAACACCATTGTCATATGCATTATGGAAAATAATATTGATTTCAAACCCCTCCGGCATCCACCCGGCACTGATATCACTGACCACATCCCTTGTTATCGGTCCCCAATCGGCACCAGAATCGGCTGCTCCATTTGCAATGTATCGGGAATTTCTGATTCTGCCGGAATTAGTCCCTGCAATGCCGCCGGAGTTTATATCGGCTTCGTTATATATAGCTACAAAGTTTGTTGCATAGCAGTCTTCAATTGTTTCACGACTCTCATTAAGTCCGGCGATTCCGCCCAGATTTGTTCCGGACATCGGTGTTGCTGTCGGTGTTGGGTTGATCGATTGAAATGTTTCTGGATCAAGTTCAACATCTTCGATATTAACTCTTGCATTATTGAAGCAACGTAAAATTGTCCCATTATTTCTACCCACCAGCCCGCCAATGTTTCCACCCTTGGCAATGACAGAGCCTGTACCAATAAAGACCGGCACATCTTCCCCACTCTCTACATCATCATTAAAGAATGTACGCGTATCTTCGTGAGTGTTAAAGAAACCGGAGTTAAATGAAAATGTTATCTTGCCATCATTATTTATACGTCCAATAAGGCCACCAGTATTGCCGACACCTCCAACAACATTTGCAAAGCTGTTGCTACGGATTACTTGCCCGCCATCCAGTAGACCACAAATTGAACCCACATTTGTAGCGTTCGGAGCAATAACTTCAGCATCATATAGAGACATTCCTATAATGTTTCCCTCAACGGTTGAGAAAACACCTACATCTTGATTATCATAATCCCCATTGCCGACTGTATTTATTCTCAGAAATTCGATACGCCATTGTAGATTCGATTCAAAGGAAGCATTATATGATCCGGCAAAGCTTTCAATTGGCTTGAAATTATACGGTGTTCTATCAACTTCAGCAAGCATTTCATTTGTTAGCGTTCTCATGTCAATGTGATCAGTTTGTATAAAGTCACCATCTTGGACATATCTTATATTGTTCAAGTGCCTCACAGAGGTCACCTCATATGTTCCAACCGGCCACTTATCCTGAAAATGTGTATTTGCATACATTGGCGAAACCCTATTCGGACCATCCTTAACTGTAATGCCGGCACGAATATTTAGCGGCTCAATTATTTCTGCATATTTCGTAACAATATTATTTGGTTGAATAAAAATATCTTCTTCAACAAAATCAAGAACCCAAATATAGCGATTAAATAAAGCACCAACATCAACTCCATACTGATTAATAACAATTCTTGTGTCTGTGTCGTGGTATACAGCATGATTTTTATTGTATTGCGACTGCTCAATAGCTGTCCTAAAGTCAGTATAAATGGTCATTGTGTCGTCGAAACTAAGAAGTTCAGGCTCCATTTTACTATTGGTATCGATATCAAAAATATACAAGCTACTTTGATCATCAAGAGGATTTTGTAACAAAAATTCGGCAAACAGGACATTTTGCTCTCGTATCGGATTCGATGCATCAGGATTCACGTTAAGACCGTATTGTACCTCTCCTTGCGGCATCGCCAGTTGCCATGTGCCATCATCATAGTTCATTGCATCATAAATACGGACAATATCTTCAATCGGTAGAGGTGGTGCAACTCCTGTATAGTCTACACCATAGTACCCCTGCCAACGGCTGTACGCAGTGTCAGGATATGTGCTATCCATGCCACGTTCACCGACGACATTGCTGTTTTCATCTGTATCATTGTATGAAAATAGCACTTGCCCACTAAGATCATCTCCATAGAAAATAGACATAACGACACCGGTTCTGACATTGAATTCCATCAGAATGGCACCGTCCAGTATTTCTTTATTTACAATGATCTCATCAAGCAACGCATAGAGTTTATCAACTATCTCATTGCTACCAAACTCATAATCTGCTGGCTTGCTAATGAAATAAACATTATCAACATTTTCAATGTCGTTTTCCGGAAAATATACGCCAAGCCCATCTACCACTCTGCCGACAAAGTTGTAGTCAGAAAAGCTTGTTGTTAGTTGGTCGTTACCATACTCATCAGCTTCATAAAAATCCTCGGTTAGCACTGTGTGTAAGTTGCCTTCAACTGTCGCTCTTGTGAGTTGAGTTTGCATGGCAACGTAAAGTGTCCGGGCAATGTTCTCCCGGTTAGTTTGCTGAGCGTGACGAATAAAGGCTATGAATGATGGAATTAGTATTGCCGCAAGAATTGCGATTACAACCAATACCACTATCACTTCAGTCAGTGTAAAACCTTTTGTTGCGTGTGGACGTAGTGCTTTTCGCAATTTGCTTAACAATATACTCATCCTCTCCGCTATGCATGTAGTATGGTACACTTGATACATAAACAAATCAGGACAGCCTATTACAAGCCATATATAGTTTATCGGTATATTTTGCAGAGAAATTAACACTTTGACTGAAATATATTCATACTTTTATCATTTTTGCACACTACGAGGTGACGAGCGTTGCACACTCTTTTTGCATTTTAATTGAATTTACTTTTATTTTTTGCTACCATAAGCAAAAGCAGAGCAATATCACCCATTAGCTTCGTTTTGACTGCACTATTGGTTTTTCTACCAACTGTATGCCAAAAACGACCACTTATCAAAAAAGACTGGAAAACAAATTTCATTTTTCCTATACTGCAACTACAGTTAGATTGGAGGTGACATGATGCGGGTTGAAATAAAAATTGATACAAACTGTGATGAAACAAAAGTGACAATTACCACAAGCAAAATGACAGAGGAAGTCAACGAACTTGTCCGAAAAATATCTGAGCAAACACCTTCTGTTTTGGTTGGCTTCAAAGATGATAGTGCTACGATTCTTGATTGTGAAAAAGTTATTCGATTCTATTCAGCAAACCAAAAGATTTATGCGGTAACTGATGACACAGAGTACACAATGCGTCTACGGCTTTATGAACTTGAACAGCGACTCAATCCAGCAGAGTTTGTACGCATATCAAATTCAGAGATTATTAACTTGAAAGAAATAAAAGGATTTGATTTAAGTTTTGCCGGAACAATTTGCGTTCAATTCCGCAACGATTCAGTTTCCTATGTTTCAAGGCGTTATGTCACTAAAATCAAGCAAATTTTAGGAATGTGAGGTAAAGAGTAATGAAGAAAAAAGCAATATTGCGTGGACTATTAGGTGTTCCTTTGGGAATTGCATTAGGTCATATAATCACAATAGTTATATCAATCGTGATTGGTGATGGAAATCATTTATCTGCCATCCCCGAATTGGTTTATGAGTTTGGTGGCGAATTAAATGCTGTAATATTTCAAGCTATACTTTATGGTGTATTGGGTGCTTCTTTTTCTGCGGCTTCTGTCATATGGGAAATGGAAAACTGGAGCATCGTAAAACAAACAGGGATTTATTTTCTGATTACAGCGGCGACAATGCTTCCTGTCGCTTATTTGGGACATTGGATGGAGCGTTCAGTCTTAGGTTTTGTAATCTACTTCGCTGTATTCGTTGCAATTTTCATATTCATGTGGCTTGTTCAGTACGCTATATGGAAAAACAAGATTAAAGATTTGAATAGAAAAGCTAAAGAAAACAGATAGGACAAACTATTACCATGTAATAGCTTCCCGCCACCCTCATGGATGGCGGGATTATTGTTTTATGTATGCAACTTCGCATCGGAATTAAAAAAAGAATTATACTTGAAAAGTTTATTGCACGATGATAAATGTCATATATGCCAAGTATATAAGCACCATCATAAGCCCCTCACGTCGAGCCAGGCGTTTCTTTGTATAAATAAACGCTAGTGCAATTAAGCTACCCAAAATCAAAAATGCTGTGTCAATCATCAATGCACTTTCAAATTCCAGAGGACTGATAAGCCCGGCGACACCTAAAACGAACATGATATTAAAAATGTTTGAGCCAATTATGTTTCCAAGAGCAAATTCATTCTCTCCTTTTTTGAACGCAACCAATGACGTAACAAGTTCGGGCAACGATGTCCCTATAGCAACGACAGTTAAGCCGATTATGCGTTCAGTAACCCCAATAGCTTTGGCTAGCTCCGTTGCACTTTCCACTACAAGATGACCGCCAACAATAATCAAGCCACATCCCAATATAGCAAACAAGATTGTAAGTGGAAATGGTTTGGATTTTTTTGTTTCCTTTTCAATATTCTCCTCATCACCTTGGCTCCTCATCGCTTGCCGAATCAAAATAATTAAATATACAATAAAGGAAAGTAAGAGAATGAGGCTTCCCCAACGAGGAATGTGCGTCACACCAATAATTTTGAGACTGATGAGCATAATCGCCCCTATTATTGAAACCCAAAAATCCTTTGCGATTTGACGCACATTGAAATTCTGTGCTTTGATAGTGGCACATAACCCAATAATAAAAAGCAAATTGAAAATATTCGACCCGACAACATTACTGATTGCTAATGCATTTGCACCTTGCACCGACGCTGTGATGCTTATAACTGCTTCGGGTGCACTCGTTCCCATTGCTACAACGGTAAGACCAATAATAACAGTCGGTATTTTCAGTTTCTTTGCAATGCCGACACTTGCATTGACAAAAACATCTGCTCCCTTTATCAGTAATGCAAAACCAATCACAAGTAATAGCACTTCAAGCATTTTTTTCGCTACCTCCATCATCAAATACAAATTAAAAAACCCACGAACAACTTGTTAGGCTGTTCATGGGTAGGTACAATCAGTTTGCGAATTCATGCACAGCCAAGCCAGCCATACATGAGTCTCGTTATTTAAGACAAGCCAGACCGATATTAGCGGTCGGGATGTTGACTCGCCACACAGTAAAATGTGCAAACTACTCCCTCACGAGTATTCATTTGTAAGTCTGATTCTAACATGAAGCACATCATAATACAAGCCCTGTCATCACAAAAAACGATTTGACAGGGCTTGTTGTTTTTATAACGATACTCTATTTTACAACAATCTTGCGGTAGTTCTTCTTCCCTCTGCGTAACACGATTCCGTTATCATTGAAGTCCGCTATGGTAAAACTTGTTGAAATATCTTTTGTTGATTTTCCGTCTGCTTCTACTCCACCTTGCTCTACGTTTCTTCTAGCATCACTTCTTGATGTACACAGACCTGACTTAACAAGTAGAGACAGAATATCTACAGCACCATCAGTAAAGTCCTCTTCTGATAGCTCATGAGTTGGCATATCCGCAGCTCCACCTGATTGGAAGAGCTTCTTTGATGTGTCATGCACCTGCTCAGCTATTTCAGTGCCATGAACAAGGGCTGTTAACTCAAAAGCAAGCGTTTCTTTTGCTCCGTTGAGTTTCTCACCTTGCCATGTGTCCATTTCCCAGATTAGTTCCATCGGAAGAAAAGTTAGCATCTTCAGACAGTTGATTACATCAGAATCAGCAACATTACGCCAGTATTGATAAAATTCAAACGGGGTGGTTTTATCAGGATCAAGCCATACTGCACCTTTTGCAGTTTTGCCCATTTTTTCTCCATCAGAGTTTAGGAGAAGCGTAATTGTTAAAGCATGGGCATCTTCCGCTTTTTTACGTCTAATGAGTTCCGTACCGGCAAGCATATTTGACCATTGGTCATCACCACCAAACTGCATATTGCAGCCGTATCTGTTGTACAACTCATAGAAATCATAAGCTTGAATTATCATGTAGTTAAACTCAAGGAATGAAAGTCCTTTATCCATTCTACTCTTATAACACTCTGCTGCCAACATACGATTTACTGTAAAATGTGGTCCCACATCACGAATAAACTCCATGTAATTTAGGTCACGCAGCCAATCAGCATTGTTGACCATTATTGCTTTGCCATCAGAAAAATCTATAAATTTTGACATCTGTTTCTTAAAGCACTCACAGTTGTAATCAATTGTTTCAACTGTCATCATATTACGCATATCAGTTCTTGCACTCGGGTCACCAATCATACCGGTTCCGCCGCCAACAAGTGCAATCGGCTTATTGCCCGCCATTTGTAGACGTTTCATGAAAGAAAGAGCCATGAAATGACCAACGTGCAAAGAATCCGCAGTAGGATCAAAGCCAATATAGAATGTGGCTTTGCCTTGATTAATCATTTCGCTGATTTCCGGTTCGTTTGTAACCTGTGCAATCAACCCACGTGCTTTTAATTCTTCGTATACAGTCATTCTCTTATCCTCTTCTTACTTTATATGTTTTCGTACATAGGGTGGAGGGGTTCGAACTCCCTCTTCCCTAATTAATGCTGTATAATATTACTATACAGAGAGCGTAATTGCAAGAATTTATGGTTTTAGCTTCGTCATCCCGACTCGATCAGGGATCTTTACTTGTAACATATATTCTTCTATGTTAATATGATTTTGAAATTTCTGATGTTAGGAGCGCAATTCATATATGGAAAATCGAGACAACACTCAAACATCGAATGATGCAGATAGATTTATACTTATATTTTTTACACTTACCTGTATAGTAGCATTGCTTGTCGTAAGGGGTGCTCTTTTCCATCATGAATCAAATGACTTTCTCATCTTTTTGCAACATTGGGTTGCGGAATATCGTACAATGACATTTGTCGAAGGACTACGCACGAATATCGGAGACTATAATCCACCATATATGTATATACTCAATATAATTGCACGTATAAACATTTCAGAGTTGTATCTAATAAAAACTGTATCAGTTATCTTCGATTTTGTTCTTGCATATTTTGTAATGAAAATCGTCTCACTCAAGACTTCCAGCTCTAATATAAAAGCAATTGCATTTTTAGCCGCATTTGCGATTCCAACAGTTATTCTTAACAGTGCAATGTGGGGACAATGTGACTCAATATATGCAGCATTTGCAGTTGGATCATTCTATTTCGGGCTACGCGGTCGCAGTAAGATGTCTTATGCATTTATGGCACTCGCACTCACCTTTAAGTTGCAAGCGATATTCTTAATACCAATACTCCCAATATTCATTTTAACTAATAGAATTCGCCTTAGGGATTGTTATGTATTCTTTGTTGTATACATTGCAACTCTACTACCCGCAATCATCGCCGGAATGCCTCTTTACGATGCATTATTTGCCTATGTCTCGCAAGCCAATTTATATAGCTCGCTTAACTTGAACATTGTCAATATGTGGCGATTCTTTGGAAATGTTGCCTATTACAACTTCCGTGTTGCTGGTATCTATTTTGCCGGCTTTGCTGTACTTAGCCTTATGTACTTCACATATGTGAATCGACAACGTTTGATTAAAACCGTCGACTATGTACGTCTTGCATATCTGTTTGCAGTAATTATACCGTTTCTGCTTCCAAAAATGCATGACCGTTATTACTTTATCGCTGATGTCTTGTCCGTAACTCTTTTCTTCTATGACAAACGCAGATGGTATGTACCTGTTGTGACTATAATATGCTCATTCTTATCATATGTAATGTTCTTAATGATTGGTATAGAAGTTATCGATTTCAGGCTCGCAGCCATTGCCCTGCTCGCTGTTATAATCATCGTCTTGCGTGATTTCGTCATGTCGCTGTATCCTAGCAAAAATGAACCATCAGATGCAGATGTGCCAGAAATAAAGTAGCTGTTTATCTAATCATAATCATATACAAAGACTGTGAGCACAAGGGATCAGATCTCTTGTGCTTTTTTCTAATCACGTGCAGAGTATGCTATACGCTACCTATATCATGAAGTGATTGATTTTTACGGGATTCGACTGTTTTCTTTCAACCACGTAACAGTATCTTCCAGAGTTTGTCTAATAGGTCGTGTAGTATAGTTCAAATCATTTTTTGCTTTGTCATAACTGAAAATCGCATTTACGTTTAACGTATAAATTGAATATGTGGTAAACAACGGTGGTTGTCGTAGAATTTTGTAATATAGTTCGGACAAAGGTGCGGTTAGCTTCACAAACCACAATGGCAACATTCTTTCAATTTTCTTTTTCCCGGTTATTTCATGCAGTTGATTTAATAAATCATAAACTTTCATATATCTTCCTGACATAATATAACACGCACCATTTTCTCCATGTTCACAGCAAGACAAAATACCATCAGTAACATCTCTTACATCAACAAAGTCGTAGCCACCGTCAATTCCGCTTGTCAAACCACCCTTACAGTAATCGATTATGAGTTGTGTAAGATGCCCACGACCAAAATCTTCCGGGCCAATCAGTCCGGAAGGATGTATAATATTTGCGTTATAGCCACGTTTTACGTAGTCAAGAACACATTGACTTGCTTCAGATTTTGTTTTGGAGTATAATCCGACAACATCATCCGGAGAAAAATGGTCGACCTCTATTATTGTCTCCGCATCCGGTAGTACAGGAAGTGCATGGACCGAACTAATGTAGATCAGTTTTTGAACATTATATTTTTCACAAAGAGCGATGATATTTTTTGTTCCATTAACATTGACATCATAGACCATTTGATCGAACTTTGATGATATTGATACGATTCCTGCACAGTGAATTACAAAGACAGGTGCATTAGCACAGGCTTCAAACATCTCAGTAAGGCTGTCAATATTGCGAACATCTCCATAAAATACACGTACATTTTCGCCATTGGGCAAGTATGTTTCATCAGGCAAACAAAAGGCGTATACTGCATTTCCACTCTCACTTAGTTTTCTCGTAACAGTACGCCCCAAGTGTCCGGCAGCTCCTGTCACAATGTATACTGGTTTGTTGTTACTTTTCATTGCTACACCTCTTACTTTTATACAACTCAATTAGCTACAACTGTTGTCCGTATCGGAATATATAAAGTTGCACGAAATAATAAGTAACGCCCCTAAACAAAGTGTGAGAAGATACATATAGAGTTTTTTAACAGTTCTCTTTTTCATGGTAGCCCTCCAAATCTTAACAATCCTATTATACAGCTATTACCACCACAGCTATTACCACCATTTGCAAAATGCGGCTGAACGCTTATAATGGGGTGGTTACCAATTTTCGTTCAGATAGTCTAACCACTCAGCAATCATATCTTCCATATTTTGTCCGAGCACTTCTTCCATCAAGTAAATATCATCAAAAACACGCATGAAATCTTCTGCTGTGCCGTGATATTCCAAAAGAAAATAGATGAATGATGCGGATGTTACATAGGACATGAGTTGTTGGTATCTTGTTCCAAACTCCAACTCATCCGAAAAATCGTCATTTCTGTTCAGCGTTTCCACAGCTCTTGTATGCAGATGGTCGTTTCCGTAGTTAGTGGGATATCGATGCTCTGTTTGTTGAGCAAATAAAAAGTCAATTAGGTCACATAAACCTTCTTCTAAAAGCATTGTGCCTGCCAAACTAGATGTTTCAGGCAATAGTGGGAAATTAGTTATTCTTCCATCATATGTCAAAATTGCGTGTACCGCTTCATGTACAAGCAGTGCCGGGAAATTTCTGGCTCTCTGGCTAATAAATGTTGAGGTATCGAGAACAATACCACCGCCCCAAAATGGAAGTGGGTGATTTTCGCCCGGTTCTGTTGCGTTAAACACAAAGTTTAGTGGTCTGCTGACTTCAATGTCAAGAAAATCTTTTGCAAAACGCAAACCTTCTTCGCCTACAAGAATAATCTCTGCTATCAGTTCATCTGTCCAATTTCCGGCTGTGAAGTAATACGTACCGTGCTCTCCATAATGCACAAGGGCAACCTCAATCGCCAAATCGTCGCTATCGTGAAATCTATAGTATTGATACTCCGGAATACTTATCGCAATTCCATGAGATATAAGCAACTCAGATTCTAATATTGATTCAATATCTTGCTCAGCGTTTCCACCACACCCAACTAAGAATGTGAAGAAAAGCATTGTAATGACAAGAATAGCCGTGATTCTTTTTTTCATTGTCTCTCCTTCTTTTAGTAGTGCAATCATCATATTACTACTCAATAACAGAATCAAACTGGATTAAGGCATTTTATTTCAACTATGTATTCCATTCAAACATAGCAATTAGAGCCAATCTAAACCCCATATACTCAAAACTTACGTTTGAATAACTATTTTCATATGCATCAGTTAATCTTTGAAGTCCATTTTCAAAGTATGTACGCAACTTTGTGTCATAATACTCTCTGATTGTAGCAAGTTCTTCTTGAGCGGCATCGCGTACCTCTGTACCGGCATCCCTATCCCATGAATTATTTTTATCATGCCATGCCGTTGAACCCCTCTCTCTTATTTCTTGCATACTCATTCTGTTATGTAGTGCCGTTTTGTCAATAGGTACTATTGACAAAACACCTTGTAAAAAATGACGATATTCCCTATATACTCCATGCAGTTGTAGCGAGTGTTTTTTAAGAGCTAAAGACA